>OGDR01000110.1_pt1 | contig 53817 bp, 48 predicted proteins | sample 1570501 | NCBI WGS metagenome assembly OGDR01 (sample SAMEA2582170, study PRJEB24529) | metagenome | reverse complement strand
ACTTAAAATCCCTCGGTAGCGATACCGTGCCGGTTCAAGTCCGGCCACCCGCATTATAAATAGAGTGTTGTAAAAGCATTTGAGAATTCTTATGTTTTTACAGCACTCTATTTTTATGTACTCTCATTTTATGACACTTACTTGGTTGCTCCCAAAAAGAGCACCTCCCCGCCCGCAGAATAATTCTCCGCCTCCGGAAGGTGCTCTTTCCTATATCAGATTCAAAATCCACCTGTCTTACATCATTCGTCAGTCTTACATCATCCTTCTGCCTACTTCTCCACAGCCGCCGCCCCATCATCCGCGAACCGCGAATCCACCACCGGATAAAATTCATCCGGCTGAGAAACGAATACAGCCGCGCTGTAAGGCGGCATGTTCAGCTTCAGCATGCCGTCCTTTATGCGGTAGAGCATGACCCCTGCATTGTACCCTGTCTCAGTGGTCAGGATGGGCCTGCCTAACACCATGTCGTCGGTAACGCCCAGCTGCCATACCGGAATGTCCATGGTCTGGCTGTCCGGGCTGTTGGATATGACCACCACGGCCTGATATTTGCCGTACATACGCCCGTAGGCAATCTTCTGGTACCCGGCCAGAAGGGGCTTTACCGCGCCCTTTCTGAACGCCGGTATCTTGCGGTGGATTCCGGTCATATAGCGGTGGAACTCTATAAGCTCCAAGTCCTCTTTTCCCCATGGATAGGTACGCCTGCTGTCAGGATCCGTCCACCCGCAGACTCCGGCCTCATCGCCGTAGTAAAGCGTGGGGGCTCCCGGCCAGGTCATCTGAATCACCACTGCCTCCCTGAACACACAGGGCTTTATATTCTGTCCTGCCTTTTCCGGACCTGCGGTCTGGATACGGCCCACCATCTGGTTGGTCCTGGTTAAGAAACGGGAATGGTCATGGTTGGACAGCTGGTTCATGGCCGTCATCACCGTGTTGGTCTGCATACGGCTCATATGGTATCCCATGGCGTTAAAGAAGGCTTCCCCATCTCCCCATATGCCCCCGTTATAACTGTCGCTGTGTTTCTCCATGCCGGTTAAGAACCATGTGACCGGTTCCATGAACGCGTCGTAATTCATAATGGAATCCCACTGATCTCCCTCCAGCCAGGAAGCAGGATCCCCGTAGTGCTCCGCCAGAATCAGCGCTTCCGGATTGGCCTCTTTTACGGCCTGGCGGAACCTGCGCCAGAATTCGTGATTGTATTCTGCCGTGTGTCCCAAGTCGGCAGCCACATCCAGACGCCATCCATCAATGGAATAGGGCGGGGATACCCACTTCCTGGCCACGTTCAGTATATACTCCACCAGTTTCTCAGAATTCTCGTAATTTAACTTGGGCAGGGTGTCATGTCCCCACCATCCGTCATAGGTCCTGTTGTAAGGCCAGGCCCCGTCGCTGTCGTCATGGAATTGGAAAAAGCTGTGATAGGGGCTGCTTTTGCTCTCATAGGCCCCTGCCTCATAGTCGCCGGAGTGCTCATAGATTCCCTCTGCGTCCAGCCATTTGTTAAAGGAGCCACAGTGATTGAACACTCCGTCCAGGATCACCCGCATCCCCCGCTTATGGACTTCCTCCACAAAACGGGCAAAGAATGCATCGCTGGCTTCCAGATTCTCCTTGCCTGCGCTGCGCTGCACGTACCGGTCAGCCTCTTTGTTATCCGTGGCGTCAGGCCTGACCAGGCCGCCTCCGTCCTTCTCTATTCTGGTAAAGTGGGGATCAATGTGCTCGTAATCCTGGCAGTCATACTTATGGTTGGAGGGGGATACAAATACCGGATTCAGATAGATGGCCTCCACTCCCAGCTTCTTGATGTAGTCCAGCTTATCCCAGATTCCCTGCAGGTCGCCTCCGTAAAAGTACCCCACATCCATGGCGGCCGGGTACCGGTCCCATTCCGTAACTCTCTGTACCGGGCGGCCGATGTAGACATACTCATATGATTCCACATCATTGCTCTCATCTCCATTGCAGAAACGGTCCACGAAAATCTGGTACATGACCGCGCCCTTCGCCCATTCCGGCGTGTGGAATCCCGGGGTAATCTTGAAATCAAAGCATGGCTGGCCATCCTGTGTGGGTCCCAGCCGGTTATAAAGACAGACATCCTGTTCGGATACCACTTTAAAGTGATAAAGCACCTGATCGGTGCCTACTGTAATTTCATATTCATAGTAATCAAACAATTCATCGGACTTGGCCTTGGTCATCTCCACCTCGGCTTTATCCTCCACATAATATACATGATCCACATTGCCCTTAGCTGTCCGCATGCGAAGCAGCACATCGTCATCTGCGTCCGGTTCCATTGGCATGCGGTAATCCTCTGTCTCAGAGGAAAAAAGGGCATCCCTGTTGATACGTCCCTTCAAATTATCTTCCACGTTTTATATCCTTTTCCTAATTTGCTCATAATTACAATCCTGTTCCTTTATTGTATCTGAATTTTCTCAAATATACAAGAAAAATTATACCAGAAAAATCTTGATAACATTACACCTTTTCCATGGCTTTCTCACAAAGTGAAAAGCCTGGCGGGGTAGCCAGGCTTTTCAGGAGAAGGTATTTCGTTTCTTATGGGGTGTAGCAAAAACTATATAATGTATTGGGGGGGTTACGTCTATTATAATAGCATAGGACGGAAAAAAAGTGTGCACAAAGATGCAATATTTTCCAGTACATTTATGAGCAATATAGACAAGGGAGGGGGCTTTATAGCCTCCCTCCCCTTTTTAATACTATTTTCTATCATTCCCGGCCCAAAACAGAACCGGAATGTTTTGCTACTGTGCAGGTGTAAACAGCGCCTCAAACTCAGACTGGCTGATTTTCTCTTTCTCAATCAGCAAATCAGCGCAGGCGTGGAGTACATAGTCATATTGTCTGATGATATCCCTTGCCTTCTGGTAGCACTCGTCAATGATCCGCTTGACCTCGCTGTCAATGGTGTCAGCCACCTCATTGCCGTAGGACTTGGTATGGGCCAGGTCACGACCGATGAATACCTCATTCTCGTCACCGCCGTACTGAATCATTCCCACCTTCTCAGACATACCGTACTGGGTAACCATAGCCCTGGCGATCTGGGTGGCCTGCTTGATATCCTGGGAAGCGCCGGTGGTGATATCGTCAAATATCAGCTCTTCCGCAATCCGTCCGCCTAAATCCACCATGATATTCTGCATCATGCGGCCCTTGGTATTGAACATCTCATCCTTTTCAGGCAGGGGCATGGTGTAACCGGCTGCCCCGATTCCCGTGGGGATAATGGACACAGTGTGCACCGGTCCCACGTCCGGAAGCACATGGAACAGGATGGCGTGGCCCGCCTCATGGTAAGCCGTTATCTTCTTATCCTTCTCGGATATTACCTTGCTTCTCTTCTCAGCACCGATTCCCACCTTGACGAAGGCCCGGTCGATATCGCTCTGCTTGATGAACCTGCGGTTATCCCTGGCGGATATAATGGCCGCCTCATTCATCAGGTTTTCCAGGTCAGCTCCTGTGAAGCCTGACGTGGTCTGGGCCACCCTGTGCAGATCCACATCCTCGCTGAGAGGCTTTTCCTTGGAATGGACCTTAAGGATTTCCTCGCGCCCCTTCACATCAGGACGTCCCACTGCCACCTTTCTGTCAAAACGGCCCGGTCGAAGGATAGCCGGGTCCAGGATATCCACGCGGTTCGTGGCCGCCATGACGATAATGCCTTCATTGACACCAAAGCCGTCCATCTCTACCAGCAGCTGGTTCAGTGTCTGCTCCCTCTCATCGTGGCCGCCGCCCATACCTGTACCTCTGCGGCGGGCAACCGCGTCAATCTCGTCGATAAACACGATACAGGGAGAGTTCTTCTTGGCCTCCTCGAACAGGTCACGGACACGGGAAGCGCCCACGCCCACAAACATCTCCACGAAATCAGAACCTGATATGGAGAAAAACGGTACTCCCGCCTCTCCTGCCACTGCCTTGGCAAGCAGGGTCTTACCGGTTCCCGGAGGGCCCACCAGCAGAAGGCCCTTTGGTATCCTGGCTCCCACGCTGGTATACTTCTGGGGATTCTTAAGGAAATCCACCACCTCTTCCAGTTCTTCCTTTTCTTCCACAAGGCCGGCTACATTGGAAAAATTAACCTTGCTGTCCCGGCTCATCCTGGCCCTGCTCTTGCCAAAGTTCATCATCCTGGCGTTGGCACCTCCGCCGCCCGCGCTCCGGTTCATGACCATGATGATGATAACCACCACCACAATAGACAGCATGAAGGGAAGGATGATGGTCACCAGATAGTTCTCCTGGGGCACATCCATGGTCGTATACGCCATGTCATGGGCTTCCAGAAGCTTCTGTGCGTCCTTAACATCCGAAACATAAAGCCGCTTCACCTGACCGTCCAAAAGGGTCAGTACCACTTCTCCCGTGGGAGTCTGCGGATTCTGGTGGATGCTCACGTCTGCCGCCTGGCCATCCTCCAGTATCTTGATAAAATCCTGATTTGTGACCTTATCCGCCTGCCTTGCGTAAGGGAATCTCACTGCGGTGGCGATTAAGATCAGCATCAGAAGTATGAATATAAATCCTCTAAATGTCTGCTGCTGTCTCACCGAATTGCCTCCTTAGACCTTCTTATTCTGCATCCAATTCTACTACTCCGATGTAAGGCAGGTTACGGTATTTCTGGTCATAATCCAGTCCATATCCCACTACAAATTCATCCGGTATCGTAAAACAGGTATAGTCCACCTTCACCTGCTTCTTCACCCTGCGCTCCGGCTTATCAAGAAGTGTGCACAGATGGATGCTCTTTGGACCTCTCTGCTTCAACACCTCAATCAGATATGCCAGCGTACGGCCGGAGTCTATAATGTCCTCCACAATCAGTACATCCTTGCCTTCCAGGGACTCATCCAGGTCCTTTACAATCCTGACCACGCCGCTGGACACAGTGCCGCCGCCGTAGCTGGACACGGACATAAAGTCCAGGGACACCGGAACCGTCATCCTCTTTGCCAGTTCGCAGGTAAAGAATACTCCGCCCTTTAATATGCATATCATGTGGACCTGCTTTCCTGCATAATCCTCGCTGATTTTTGCCGCTACTTCGTTAATCCTTTTATCGACTTCCTCTTCCGTCAATAAAACACGAATTCTGTCAGCCATTACCTTATCCTCCGTTTCACCTATTCTTTTCTCTCTCCAGTCTGGCCTGCCTCTGCCTGCAGCACCCGGACCGTATCCGGTCCTATCTTGTAATACTCGCTGATGCGGTATCCTATAATCCACATCACATGGCTGCCATCTGCCAGAAGGGGTATCTTATCCCTCATCTGTCTGGGTATCTTCTCATCAATCATAAAACGATTAAGCGCCTTGTGGTTATTGTCCGACAGGACGATAAAATCCCCCGGACGCCTGGTTCTCACCACGGGCGTACCCTTTATTTTATCACAGTCAAACCATTTCGTATACACATTTTTAGGAAATTCCATCCCTTTTTTCCGAGAAAAAACCTCCATATCCACAATAGGCAGGTCTCCCCATTCTTCCTCTGCCGCCGGGTCTCCTCTGCCCATCCAGATTCCCTCGTACTCCCTTATGGCTGACAGCCCGTAGGGCAAATCCACCTGCTTTCCCACGGCCCGCCCGGCCAGCTCCATGACCTGGCTCACATGAACCAGCCCCAGGTCCCTGGAGGCTCCTCCCAGCTCCTTAAGGAGCGACATCACCACATAGGACCGCAGTATCTCCGGCTCCTGCAAAAACACCTCGGCCGGAATGTATGCCCCTGGGTTTTTCCTCACATGGGCCTTAATCCAGGCAGCCGCCTGGCTTTCCAGGTACTCGTCTGCCTGCGCCGCCAGACGCCCCAGGCGCAGTATATTGCCCGCGGCTCCCCTGTTTACATACTGCTCAATCTCCGGCAGCAGCTGATTGCGTATCCTGTTGCGCGTGTAGTGAAGGGTATCGTTGGTGGAATCCTGCACATAGGGCAGATCATGGTCCGCCAGCCACTTAAGGATACAGTCCCGGTCCACGTCCAGCAGCGGCCGGATAATCCTGCCTCTCCGGTAGACGATCCCCTTCATTCCAAAAAGACCGCTTCCCCGGAACAGATTGTGGAGAATCGTCTCCACCTGGTCCCCGCTGTGGTGGGCCACCGCGATTTTCACGGGACTGAGGCTGCTGCCAGCCGAACCTCCATCTGCCGGACCTCCGTCCCCCCAACCGCCATCCGCCCAATCTCCATCCTGTCCGCTCCGGGCTTCGCTGGCCCGGTCCTCGCCTTCCCAGTCCAGGGCCTCCTTCTCCAATGCCTCATAGCGCAGAAAACGCCCGGCCTCCTCCTCAGACATACCCTTCTCAGCCGCCAGGCCGCGCACATCTACCTTTAGGATATGACAGGGGACATGAAGCCCTTCACACAATGACCTGACAAAATCCGCATCCCGGTCAGCTTCCTCTCCCCTGAGCCCGTGATGGACATGGAGCGCCCTGATACTGATTCCCCGCGGTTCCCTCCATGCGCATAACAGCGCTAAGAGGCAGACGGAATCTGCCCCTCCTGAAACTGCTGCAATAACCCGGTCGCCCGGCTCCAGCATATGATATTGTTCCATGGTCTCCCTGACCCTGTGCTCCAGTCCTTCCACCTGTCTCTCCTGTGTCCGATATTGTTTATCTCTGTCTATTTCTTATAATATACCCGCAAACGTCCCTCCTTGCAAGCCTGTCTCTGTAAATTATGAACGTCTTTTCCATATTCCTGCTGTCAGGACCGTCATATCATCCCTTGGAGCCGGAATAAAGGATACCGCAAAATCCAGTACCTGGTCCGCCAGTTCCTGGGGACCCATCTCCTCCACGCTCTCCAGATACTGCTGCATGGCCTGCTCCTTATCATCTCCCGGCAGCGCATCCAGCACCCCGTCGCTGACCATGACAATCCGGTCGCCCTCCCACAGCTTCCTGGACATAAGCACCGGTTCCACCCCGCTCAGTATTCCCATGGGCACTTCCCCGGCTTCCATGATCTCCACTCCCTCTTCCCCTATTATAAAGGTTGGCACTGCCCCCAGCTTCATGGCTTCCAGAACACCGGTATGCAGGTCGATGCAGCTGAGATCCAGAGTAGCCGGGTGCTGTTCCGGACCAGCCAGCAAAAGCACTGTATTCACCAGCTTAAGGGCGGCCCTTGGGGAAAATCCGGTTTCCAGAAGCTGCTCCGTCAGTTCCACCACCTGCTTGCTCTCCCTGGCCGCTGTCTCCCCGCTTCCCATTCCGTCGGAAAGGCTCATGACCACCTGGTTTCCCGGACTTTCGCAGAAGGTATAATTATCCCCGGAATACTTTTCGCCCTTTTTGGGAATCCTGGATGCTCCATAGAGCATACGGTACCCTCCCTCCTCCAGAAAACGCACGGTTTCATACTGCTTGGTGATAATGCTGCGGCTGTCCTTGGCCGGACTCCACCTTGTCCCATCCATGACCTCTCCCATGATGAGCGCCGCATCCTTGGATGTAATGCAGCGGCCGTTGGTGGTCCTGGCCGTTAAAAAAGCTTCCTTCTGCCCGTTCTCGTACTCCAATAACAGCAGGTTGCCCAGGGCAACATGATAGCGTTTAAAATATTTTTTCAGTATGTATTCATACTCATCCGTAATATCCCTGGCACGGTCAATCTGGTGGGAAAATTCCTCCAGTATCACCGACAGCTCCCTGAACTGGGATATGACCGCGTCCCTGCTCTCCAGGAAACGGTTCTTCCAGGACAGGTTCATGGTAGCCCTTCCCAGGCTCCGGTTCAGCTGGGCAAGATAATCCTCCTTTTTCCGGCACCCGCTCTGAAACATCTGAGGCATGTCCTCAAAATCAATATGGCCTTTCTGCTCAAATGCCCGCAGAAGATAATAGAGGTAATAGCTGTCCTCCTTCTCGCTGTCCGCATACAGATTACACCTGCTGCAGTTGTCGCACACCAGGGCAGCGCTGGCCTGCATGGCGGCCAGTCCATCATCCTTTGTCAGCTGTCCGTTTTTTTCTATACCGTCGTCAAACGCTCTGGCCAGCTGGTTTAAGGACTCTGCCATATCCCCCAGTCTCCTGGCCGTATAATAATTTACATCTGTTCTTCCCTTTACTTCCCGCTCTCTGATAAACACAAAAATCCCTCCTAATCCGCGTAACTTTCAGTATACGCACCCAGGAGGGAAATATATGTCAATTCATGCATGAATTTTTAAAAATCGTTCGCCTGTTTTCGCCATCACTCAGTGGGCTTTAACAAAATCTCATCCGGATTCACTAACCCCAGCTTTTCTTTGGCCACTTCCTCCGCATACTGCTTGGTCTTGACGTAAATCTTGTATTCCTGAAGCTCAGCGGTCCGCTTTTCTTCCTCTTCCTTCTGCTGCTCCAGGTTCTGTTCACGGATGCTGTATTCCAGGTCCGATTTCTTAAGATCAGCGCCCTTTATATTGATTGCCACAGCCAAAAACATGACTACCAGGGTAATACCCATGATGGCCATGCGGTTCGTCCATTTATCGCGTTTTACACGCCTTGATTTACCGTAGGATTTCATCTGCTCAATCACCAGCTCCGTCTTTTTCCGGGCTGCAGACAGCTTTCTGTCTGTGCCTGCTAATAATCATTCTAAGGCATTTGCCGGCCTTTTTCAAGCACTTAAAGAAAATTCTGCTGATAAACCTGTCATACAGAATCATCCCCGCAAATACCCCTCCTATGACATAGGCCCTGAACACGCCGTCATTCTGCTCATAGAGAAGAATAAAGGTCACCAGCCCCGCATAAAGCCAATACAAAAAATCCTCCACCCCTGTCCAGAAGGGGCCGTGGCGGATAACCAGGCGGAACACCCTGAGGGTATCATAGGCCAGCATGAGCCAACCGCCTGTGACCAGGCTGAGCACCATCAGCCAGGCTTCATACTGAATCCTGCTGCTCATGATGCCCCCTACTTAAACAGCCGGGTGAACAGGGATTCCCCCGACTTTCTGAGGGCTTCATTGGAACTGTAGACCATGCTGTCTATGGTTCCCTCTATGTCCACCTCTCCCTTTTCCAGGGTCAGGCGGCTTACATGAAGCTCCTTCCCCTTGATGGTAAGCAGACCCATATCCGTGTCCAGGACAACTGCATTTTCATCAAAGGACACCACATCGCATATGCCGGTTATATTTCCCTTGCCCCGGTTCTGCAGTATAAGCTTATGCTGACGATTGCTTCCAATCTTTTCTTCCATGCAAAAAACCTCCCCGTATATCTAACCTATGTTAAATATATGGGGAGGTTGGCCATTCTATGCCACTTATCTTAAATATTGCAGCAGTTAAAACATCCAATGCAAACTGCCGCTAAATATAACGGTAAAGTTCCTTAGCCTCATCCTTCTTCACAGTTTCCTGTACGTCCAGAACCTCCACCTTAACAGCCTTGGCTCCGAACTGAATCTCGATGATATCACCTGTTTTTACACTGACGGACGCCTTTGCCGGCTTATCATTTACCAGAACACGTCCGGCGTCGCATGCCTCATTGGCAACAGTCCTGCGCTTGATAAGGCGGGAAACTTTCAGAAACTTGTCCAATCTCATGGATTATTTATTAACCTCATCCTTTAATGCCTTGCCAGCTTTGAACTTTGGAGTCTTGGAAGCCTCGATGGTCATTGTCTTACCAGTCTTGGGATTTCTTCCCTCTCTTGCAGCTCTCTCAGATACTTCAAAGGTTCCGAAGCCTACTAACTGTACTTTTCCGCCTTTAACCAGCTCCTCAGATACAGCGTCTGTGAAAGCCTTAACTGCCTTCTCTGCGTCCTTCTTAGAAAGCTCTGCCTTCTCAGCAACTGCTGCAATTAATTCTGTCTTGTTCATCAATTTTTCCTCCTAGATATTGTCCGGGAAAGGCCCCGGAATCGTTACATTTTAAAGTCATAGTGTACTTAATCATTTATATCTGTTTTGCTATGATTTGTCAAGGTTTTTTGGCTTTTTCCTGCATTTTTATCTGATTCCAGAGGGCGGTTCCTTCCTCCACGGAATTCACCTTTACACCGCCAAATACGTGGGGGTGCCTTCGTACCATTTTCCGGCATAATCCGTCAATTACATCGTCAATCGTAAACCTGCCTTCTTCCTTTGCAATCTGGCTGTTCAGGATGACCTGGAGCAGTACGTCCCCCAGCTCCTCGCACAGGTTTTCCATATCCTTGTTGTCTATGGCCTGGAATACTTCCTCGGTCTCATCGGCCAGACATTTTTTCAGGCTCTCAAAGGTCTGCTCCCTGTCCCAGGGACAGCCCTCAGGCGACCGCAGCTTTGCTATTATTCCCACAAGGTCATCAAATGTATACATAAAAACCTCCTACACCTTCTCTTTATTGCGCTTGATTACCTTCAGGCGGGTAAATTCCTCCCTCTCCTTTTCCTCCAGCGCATTGGAGATGGACTTGCTCAGGTCCTCATAATGAGGTATGGTGATGTTTTTAAGGGCATTGGCACGTTTCTGGGTTTTCTTAATGGAGTTGGCCAGCCGGTAGGCGGAATTCTCCACCATGGAAAGCTTGATGGTCAGCTCCTTTACCTTCTCAAAATGGTATCTGGCCTCATCCAGGGACTCGGTGGTGTTATAAAAACCATAGGTCAGGGCCAAAGGCCGTGATTCATGCTGGACCAGGGGAATTTCCGTACCCATGATGCTTCTGGCCTTGATTTTCACCCGGTCGTCTATGGGCACAGAGGCGCCTATCTCCTGGACATAGTTGATACCCAGCTCAATATTTGCCTTTTGGAGGGCCGCATAAGCCTCCCGGAAGGTGCTGTCGATCTCTGACTGGATTCCCTTTGCCTCGTCAATCAGCTCCATCAGCTCCCGAATCAGTATATTCCGCTTCTTATCCATGAGTCCGTAGCCCATATAGGCCAGGCCCAGTGAATTTTTTGCCGCTATCAGGTTGCCTTTGGTGGGAAATGTATTTGGATCCATTTACATCACTCCTTCATGGTATCCGCAGGTTTATAATACTGGTCAAGCACCTTGGTGTCGATACGGTCCAGTTCCTCCCTGGGCAGCATTCCCAGAAGTTTCCAGCCTATATCCAGGGTATCCAGGATGGTGCGGTTCTCATGGGGGGCCTGGCCTATAAAATGCTCCTCAAAGGCCTTGCCGAACTCCAGGTATTTCTTGTCAATGGGTGAAAGTTCGTCCTCGCCGATAACCGATGCCAGGGCTCTGGCATCCCCCACCTTTGCATAGCAGGAGAAAAGCTGGTTGGCCACGTCCTGATGATCCGCCCTGGTGTAGCCCTCGCCGATGCCGTCCTTCATAAGCCTGGATAAGGAGGGAAGCACATTGATGGGCGGATAGATATTCTGCCCGTTCAGCTGCCGGTCCAGAACAATCTGGCCCTCTGTAATGTATCCTGTCAGGTCAGGGATAGGATGGGTGATATCATCGTTGGGCATGGTGAGAATCGGTATCTGGGTCACGGAACCTGGCCGTCCCGCCACAATGCCGGCCCTCTCATAGAGGGAAGCCAGGTCGCTGTAGAGATAGCCCGGAAATCCCTTTCTGGACGGAATCTCGCCCTTGGAGGAGGAGACCTCACGCATGGCCTCGGCATAGGAGGTCATGTCCGTCAGTATAACCAGTATATGCATTCCCTTTTCAAAGGCCAGATACTCGGCCAGGGTAAGGGCGATTTTAGGGGTGATAAGCCTCTCCACCACAGGGTCGTTGGCCAGGTTGATGAACATGGCCACATGTTCGGATACGCCGCTCTCCTCAAAGGTACGGCGGAAGAAATCAGCCACATCGTATTTAACACCCATGGCGCCGAACACAATGGCAAATTCCTCATCCGAATTTTCTCCCAGGGAGGCCTGCTGCACAATCTGGGCAGCCAGCTGGTCATGGGGAAGACCGTTTCCCGAAAAGATGGGAAGCTTCTGTCCGCGAATCAGGGTGGTCAGCCCGTCAATGGCTGAAATTCCCGTACGGATATAGTTTCTCGGGTACTCACGGGTCACAGGATTTAAGGGTTTCCCGTTGATATCCAGCTTTATGTCGGATATGATGTCGCCCAGCCCGTCGATGGGCTGTCCGATACCGTTAAAGGTACGCCCCAGCATCTCCTCGGAAACCTCTATCTCCATAGGATGGCCCGTAAGCCTTGTATGGGTATTGCGCAGGGCCATGCCGTCCGTGCCCTCAAACACCTGTATGATGGCCTTGTCCCCGTATATCTCAATGATGCGTCCTATCTTGTGGAGATTTCCGGCCACAGTCATTTCCACGATTTCATCATAAGCCGCATTCTGAACGCCCTCCAGGACCACCAGAGGGCCATTGATTTCACTTAAACCTAAATATTCAATTGCCATATGGACCTCCCTCCCTTACGCGTTCCGTTCCACGACCCTGTCGTAGAAACCGTCTATCATCTTCATATAGTCATCAAACATTTCCAGGCGGTCATTGGGCACATCGTATTTGATGGATATGATTTTGTCAAATATGTTCTCCTCCTTCAGCACGGACACAGGCATGCCCATGGACACAAGGGAACGTGATTTTTTATACAGGTAAAGAATGACTTCCATCATCTTAAACTGCTTAATCAAAGGCACAGACGTGTCGTCCTTGTGGAATGCATTCTGCTGCAGGAACCCCAGACGGATCACCTTTGCGATTTCAAGCACCAGCTTCTGGTCATCCGGCAGTACGTCGGCTCCAATCAGCTTCACAATTTCCATCAGGCTGCTCTCCTGCACCAGAAGCGCCATCAGGCGGTTCCGGTCATCCACAAACCGCTTATCCACATTGTCCATGTACCAGGAGGACAGGTCGTTTATATATTCCGAATAGCTGGTAAGCCAATGGATGGCCGGGAAGTGCCTGGCGTAAGCCAGGGATTTATCCAGTCCCCAGAAGCAGCGCACAAAACGCTTGGTATTCATGGTCACAGGCTCGGAGAAATCGCCTCCCTGAGGCGACACCGCGCCGATGATGGTCACGGAACCTTCTGTTCCATTGAGGTTCTGCATCATGCCCGCCCTCTCGTAGAACGCGGAAAGGCGGGATGCCAGGTAAGCCGGGAAACCTTCCTCGGCAGGCATTTCCTCCAGACGGCCTGACAGCTCCCTTAAGGCCTCTGCCCACCTGGAGGTGGAATCAGCCATGATGGCCACATGGTACCCCATATCCCTGTAATACTCGGCCAGGGTAAGGCCGGAATACAGGCTGGCCTCACGGGCAGCCACCGGCATGTTGGATGTGTTGGCAATCAGGGTCGTCCTGTCCATCAGCGGATTTCCTGTCTTTGGGTCTATGAGCTCTGAGAACTCCTCCAGAACCTGGGTCATCTCATTGCCGCGCTCACCGCAGCCAATATAGATGATGACATCCGCATCCGACCACTTTGCCACCTGGTGCTGGGTCATGGTCTTGCCTGTGCCGAAACCTCCGGGAATGGCTGCCGTGCCGCCCTTTGCCAGGGGAAACATGGTGTCCAGAATACGCTGGCCTGTGATCAGGGGCTTCACTGCCGGGAACCGCCTGGCAGACGGCCTGGCCACACGGATGGGCCATTTCTGGGTCATGGTCAGTATCCTCTCAGTGCCGTCCATGAGCTGAAGGGTCAGAAGCGGCTCCTCTATGGTATACCGGCCGTCCGGCACCACTGTAAGGACATAGCCTTCCGCGTCCGGCGGCGCCATAACCTTATGGGTGATAGCCCTTGTCTCCGGCACCTCAGCAATGATGGTGCCGGGCATGATTCTGTCCCCTTCCTTCACCACCATATGGGTGTCCCACTTTTTATCCGTGTCCAGACTGTTGACGGATATACCTCTGCTGATATAATATCCGCTTCCCTTGGCAATCTCGCTTAAGGGACGCTCGATTCCGTCAAATATATTGCTCAGGATTCCCGGCGCCAGTGTAACGGATACAGGAGCGCCTGTACCAGTCACGATTTCTCCCGGCTTAATTCCGCTGGTCTCCTCATAAACCTGAATGGTGGTCTTCTCTGAGTTCAGTCCGATGACCTCGCCCACCAGCTTCTCCTGGCCCACATGCACCATCTCATTCATCTGGAACCCTGAGTCGCCCAGCAGGGAAACGACAGGACCATTTATACCGTAAATCACACCTGTCTTAGCCACTTTGCCTACCTCCTGTCAAGTCAAATTTAAACTCATGGCGGGCCTCGTCTAACTTAGTCTGGAATGAGTTGTCTATAAGTATATGCTTGCCCGGAAGCACAGCCCTGGTGCCTCCGTTAAAGGAATATTCGCTGACCTTGATGGTGGCGTTGTGGTGCATGGCAATACGCTGCAGCTTATCCACATCCGATGGGTCCATATAGATAATCAGTTCCTCATCCCCTGCAAATTCCTTGGCAGCCTTTACCTGGCGGTCCAGAAGCCGCTGGTAATCCTGTGTCTCCATAAAGTTGGCCAGTTTGTCCCGCAGTTCCACGAACAGCTTATCCTTAAGCTCCTCCTGCCTGTGGCTGGCCTCCCTCTTTAAATCCAGCTGGCCGATGGACAGCCTTTTATTGATTTCACGCTCCAGCTTCTCTGTCTCTGCCTCCACCTGCATGTCGGCCCGCCTCCTGGCGTCAGCCGCATGCTCCTCAAAGGCAGCCTCCAGGGCGTTCATATAGTCATCTAACATCCTGGCGCTGCGCTCTCTGGCATCCGTCATGCAGATATCCTGGAAATGCTTTAGCTTTTCCTCTGTTGTCAAGCTGATTCACCCTCTTTCTATCATTACTAAAGTTTCAGTCCGATTGCCTCGTTCACATAAGAGGTGATAAAGTCCGGCTTGCGGCCGGTTCCATGGCGGTCCGGAATCTCCACAATCAGCGGAAGCTTGCGCTCCAGCTTTACATTGTCGATGATCTCCGGAAATTCCCTGCCGAACTTTTCTGTCAGCAGGATGATCCCGATGGTTTTATCGGCCAGGGCCTTATCCAGTTCTTCCTTCAGTTCTTCCCTCTTATGGACCACAGCCCCCTCGACTCCCGCCAGCCGCATGCCGGTCAGGGTGTCGATGTTGTCGCTGATAAGGTACATCTTCATGGGATTACAGCTTTCCTAAGATCATAAAGGATATGATCAGACCATAGAGACACACACCTTCGGCAAGACCTACGAAGATTAATGATTTACCAAGGATGGAGCTGTCCTCGCTGATAGCCCCCAGTGCCGCGCTGGCTGCTGCGGAAACAGCGATGCCGCCGCCCAGACAGGAAAGTCCTGTGGCCAGTGCTGCCGACAGATAGCCCATGCCTGCCGCGGATGAACCGGCTGCCTGGGCTCCTGTCTCGGCTGCCGCTGCATTGCCGGAGAACATGACCACTGCCGCGAATACCATGGTGCCGAAAAACAGGAATACATTAGCTGCCAGGGCTGTCTTATAGCGTCCCTTTGTCTTTTCCCCTGCTGCAAATGCCCCAAAAGGTACTGCAATGCTTAAAATAAGTGCTGCGCTCAGTGTAATTTTAACTAATAAACTCATATCTCATATCTCCTTTTTGTATTATATATGCTTACTGCTCTCCGGCAGCCTTTCCATACGGTTCAAATGCCCTGCCGCTGCCGCGGTAGAACCGGCTGAACAGCTCATAGTATTCCAGACGCAGTACCTGGATGCCTACAATCAGGCCCTCCATACCGCATACAAACAGGTTGCCGCCAACCACCACGGCCCAGTTGGTATTTCCTCCCGCCTCTGCACCCGCTAACATCAGGACCACCTGCATCATAGCTGCGTGGCTCACTGCAAACGCGCCCACACGGACAAAGGAAAGGGTGTTGGAAAAATAGCTTAACAGCACCTCAAAGAGTTCAAATATACCCTGGGTGATAAACATTCCCAGGCCGGTTTCCATCCGTTCCGCCTTTTTCTCCAATATGGCTGCCAGCGGTTCCTTAAAGAATATCACCAGCAGCGGAATCAGGAACATGATTATCAGAATCACGGTGGCGGGAAGCGGATTTCCGGTCATATACAGTACAATCACGGATGCCAGGGCAAAGTAGAATACCAGCCCGGCCACGCCGTTAGTGTCAAAATACGCCTTCTCCACATCATGGGTTCTCAGGCTGTTGATGATGTTGAGAATCATGCATAAAAGGATGATTCCCATTCCAATGGCAACCGCCACCACAAATACCGTGTTCAGCCTGCCGATAAAGGGCAGATCTGTCATGGCCTCCTGGGGCCTGAGCCACACGGCATCTATGATATCCTCAAATCCAAAGACACTTCCGAAGAGCAGCCCGAATATGGTGGAAAACACGCCGCAGCAGGAAATGATTCCGGCCAGACGTATCTTCTTAAACCGGTACAGCAGAAATCCTCCAACCAGCAGGCACAGCCCCTGCCCGGCATCCCCGAACATGAAACCAAACAAAATGGAGTAAGTAATACCAATCAGTATGGTGGGGTCCAGCTCATTATAGGACGGCAGTCCGTACATTTCCACATACATCTCAAAGGGCCTGAACAGCCCCGGATTTTTCATCTTGGTGGGAGGCGTGCTCATGATGTTGTTGTGGTCGTCCTCGATAATACAGAAGGTATCGCTGTCGCATTCGATTTCCTTCTGGAACCTCTTTGCATCCTTCTCCGTCATCCATCCGCACAGGATGTAAAAGTTATGGGTGTCATGCTTGGTGACGGCAGCCATTTTCCTCACATCAAAGTTGGTGGAAAATGTCCTGATGCGCCTTAAGGCAGCGGCAAACTCGTCCTTCCTGCTGCTCATGGCCTCCACGATATTCCTGTCCGCCTCGTCTATCTCCTTTTGAAGGCTCCCTATCCTGTCGTCCAGTACATGTCCTGCCTCCACAGGAGTGCCCTCGTACTCATCCGGAAGGAAACACCGCTCAAAATGCATGGATGCATAGATGGCGTCAATCTTGTCCGCCAGGCTCTCCGGCACAAAGTAGACCACCCATACATAGTCTCCCTCCTCCTCGCATTTGAACATAACCGTGTCTATGGTCTCATACACATAGGATGAGAATTTCTCGTAATATTCCCTGGAAATACGTCCGAACCGGAACTTCATAAACCGGAACTTAAGTATCTCCTTCACATTGTAGTTAAGCCCCGCAAAGGGTATAACCCTGTCCCTGGAAGCCTTTAACTCGTCCCGCTGGTGCACCAGGGCGTTCTTTTGGTCTGTCAGTTCCTTAAGCTGGGTGTCAAGGCTGTTAATAACCTCAACGGCCTCCTCCAGCTTCATGTTCCGGTCCGTCTGGTCCGTTATCAGGTCATGATAGCTTTCCACCAGCCCCTGGGCCTTTTCCAGCACATCCTTATATGGATTCGTTTCAATATAAGGCCTCAGGTCTTTTACTGTCTTAAGCTCCGACAGGGCATTTTCCAGGTGGATCTCATATCTTGACAGATAAGTGTCCACCACCCGGTCAATATCCTCCTTAGGGCCGGTAATACTTAAGAACTTCATCTTCTCAATCACGTCTTAACCCCCTTTAGTCAACTTGCTCCCAGTCCATAACGTATCTTCTCAATGGTAGTGATGATGCGCTCGATTTCCCTCTCCTTGAAGTAGAGATAGGAATTCAGTATGGCGATGGAGTATGGGTCTTTTCTGCTTGTCTTCAGGTAAATCCTGTCTATTATATCGTGGGCCAGATGGTCCAGGTCCTGATCCTCGTCCAGATGGACCAGACCTGTCCTGCCGTACCAGCTTGCCTCTATGAGTCCGTATAGTATATCCAGGTTCTCGGCCTCCACCATCCGGCTAATCTCTTTCCTGGTCAGATGGAGCTGTATGGGAATCAGCATGGCGTATATTTCCCCCGGCTCCAGCCGGTAAAACTTTTTGGAACGGCAAATCCACTGTAAATTCAGCATATCCATCCTGGTGCCGAAGCACTGGGAGATTATCTTCTGCTCGTTCTTTGACAGGTACTTATCCTTAGTCTTCCACATGGACCTGAAATACAGCATATCCAGCGCTGTCTCACAGGCCGGAAGGGTTACCCTGCCGTTCTGCAGCATCTGGTACAACGGCCCGTAATACGCGGACCCCTTAAGGTTCCCTATAAACTCTTCCATGCTTTGGGACTGGGAAAGTGTGATTAGATCAAGGGCAGAATGTCTCTCAAAGAAATCACGGAACATGGACAGATCCTGCCGCTGTTCCCTGTGTCCTGCCGCATTTCTCAGACAGGTCTTTAAAATGGTAATCTCATAGTGCATGAAGTACAGGTCAAGGAAACGTCTCTGCTTTATATTGGCAAACTGGTAAAGCTTTGCAAAATCCCTGTACTGGGACAGATTCAGATGCTGCTCGATGTTTCCCCTGTGCAGATCCTTGTCCTCCACCTGTCCGAATATCTCGCGGTAAGGCAGGAAGGCGCGCAGATACTGCACTGCATCCGGTACGGTTTCCAGGGCCGCCATCTCAAGGAACTGCTCATCTTTTATACGCCAGCGTTCCATTGCCTTCACCTTGGTGGCAATGCCGCTGTAAGCAATCAGGCTGCCCATAATCTCACCCCTTTATCATCTTCTGGAACAGAGCCTCTGCATATTCTTCATGGTGCCGGTTATAATTATCTTCCAGCTCCTTAAGCAGGGCCTCTGATTCCGCCTTCTGCTTTGCAAGGAGCCCGTTCATGTCCGCCTCCATCTTCTCCTGAATCTCTGCAATCCTGCGGGCCGTTTCCTGTTCCATGCTTTTATCAAAGGCAGCCGTCTTTGCGTCCATCTCCTCAGCAAATGCCTTCTTGCGCGCATTCGCTTCTTCCACAATGGCTCCGGCCGCTGCTTCGATTTCCGATAGACGGTTAATCACAGTATCCATAGCTCTCCTCCTTATATATTTTCATATCATTTCATGATACTCCTTTTTTAGAAAAAAACCAGAGGTATTTTAGTTTTAAAATTAATTTTTCACAATTTCACCACTGCAAAACGCCAAAAAGAGGAAGAACTTTTTAAATTCTTCCTCTTTTTGCATCCAAAATTACCAATTTTTCCTATACAATTTTCACAAATACATGAGCCTAATTGGCTGTCTGGGCCTCGCTGCCCTCGGTCTCCCCCCCGGTTGACGCCACGGGTTCTACCTTTTCAATATATTTGCTGGATACATACGCCTCCTGGCCGTCGTAGTTAATGACCGCCCAGTCGTTGTCATACCGCTTCACGTACACCACCTCGGTGCCGTTGCCCAGCTGTACCAGAATCCGGCCGCTGGTGGAGGGCTCGCTGCGGACATTGACGCTGCTGCCCTTAATCCTGTAAGTCTCTGCGGGCGGCTCTGTCTCCGGCTCTGTCTCTGGTTCCGGAGGAAGTGTAGGCGCCGGCTCCACAGGCGCAGTGGTCACGGTCGGGGCCGTGGTGGTCTTATCTGCATCCTTGCCCTTGTCCGATGTAAAAACACGGATAACCACAATCAGAAGTATAACAAGCAGCACCGGAATCAGCAGTCTCAATATGTATGCTGCCGGAGATACCCGTCTGCGCTTCTTTCTGGGACCGCCCTGGCGGGACGGGCCGCTGCGTGTATTCCTGGCAGGTACCCTCTGGCTGTTCCTGCCGGAAGCGCTCCTGCCTCCGCCGGTTCCCTGCCTGGGCGCCGGGCGCCCTGATGTATTCCTTGCAGCGGAGGACGTTCTGACCGGACGGCCGCCCGAACCTCCTGCAAATTCATTGGCAAACACATACACTTCCTGGGTCAGCAGCTGGAATGCCTGGTTGGCGTCATACGCCGTGTCATCCCCCTCATGAACCGCCTTGTTCCCCAGTATGCGGATGGTATGGTAATTGTCCTTGGTGGCCTTGTTAATCCACTGGCCTTCGTACAGCTGGTCTATGGTATCGGACAAATCCCCTTCCACCACACATGCTCTCTCAGCCATGCATCTTACCATATATTCCAGAACCTGTCTGGCTCTGACCATCACAAGATTATATTCCTTGCGCGCAATTAATCGCTCTGCTTCCTTAACGCCCTGCTGAATCTGCTGCCAGCTGGTCGTCCGCTCCACATTCGACATAAGCCTTCCTCCTTAGTATCGCAGATATCCGCCTATTATGTATAGTATACTAGATTTTTGCTAATTTTGCACTATTAATTATAAAAAATCAGAAAAATAAGAAAAAAGTAAATTTTGTTGCAAATGCATCTTTTGAATGTTAAAATAAGGCCTGCAGCAACTATATCACGAAAGGATGAAACACATGCGATTACGCCACATCCAGGGTGCCGAGGAAACCATTGCCTCCAGCCCATTTGTCATTCAGGAACCGGAACACCACCGCGGCACATGGAACCAGGTATTCGGAAACAGCCATCCCCTTGAAATCGAGGTGGGCATGGGCAAAGGCCGTTTCATCATGGAAAAAGCATCCGCCAGCCCGGATATCAACTATATAGGAATCGAGCGCTATTCCAGCGTCCTTCTGCGGGGGCTCCAGAAACGCAGCGAAATGGACCTTGAAAATATTTATTTTATGTGCATTGACGCCAAGGACATGGCGGAGATCTTTGCCCCCGGCGAGGTGGACCGGATATACCTGAACTTCTCAGATCCATGGCCAAAGGACCGCCATGCCAAGCGCAGGCTCACATCCCCTGTCTTTATGTCTGTATACGACAAAATTCTGGCGCCCCGGGGTGTTGTTGAATTCAAGACAGATAACCGCGGGCTGTTTGAATATTCCCTGGAATCCATTCCAGATGCCGGCTGGGAGATTACAGAGTATACCTTTGATCTTCACAACAGCCCCATGGCAGAAGGCAATGTGATGACAGAGTATGAGATGAAATTCGCTTCCGAGGGCAAGCCCATCTGCAAGCTCATTGCCCGGCGGACAGGCACCTGCGGCCAGGGTCCTGCATAAAATACAGGTAAAGGATACCATCAGGAGGCGGACAACATGGCACTCCCTCCGGGAATCACCAAAAAGCTTCTCCAGGCCACCAGCGATAAGACGGACTTAAACAAACAGGCGCTCCGGTTCAACCGTTCCTTTAAGGAAGTCGGCAAACTCCTGGGCTCCGGTTCAGCCAAGGCCAAAAAAGATAAGGATAAAAAATAACCTCCCAAACGAGGACACATCCGCCCCAGCCGCCTGTTTCTCACAGGAACAGGCAGCCGGGGACGCAGGAATTCCGAAAAGAGCCCATCTAAAAACCATGAATCCCCCGGCAAAAAATTTTCCAAAGATTTTTTCTCGAAAAGTGTTGACATTTTGCTTTTTAGGCGATATAATGGCGAACGTGCTGTTGAGACAGCCGCACAACAAAATGAAAAAAAATGCGCCTTTAGCTCAGTTGGTAGAGCAGTAGACTCTTAATCTATTTGTCCAGGGTTCGAGTCCCTGAAGGCGCACTAAAAGGTCTGATTTTGCAGATATCGGAAGCTGCGGGGTCGGACTTTTTTATTGTCCTCCCCCCGTTCTGTCCTATGCCCCATCCAGGCGGTATTCCTGTATCTTACGGTATAACGTAGCCTTGCTGATACCCAGGGCATCTGCCGCGGCCTGCTTGCCGTAAGGACCTGTAAAACGCTGCAGCGCTTTCTGTATCAGCTGCCGTTCCTGCTCCTTCAGGTTAAAGGGTCCGTCGTTCTGTTTAAAATCAGGAAGCCGGAGCACGTCCTCTTCCGTGATGATTCCGCTGGTGTTTATGGATATAAGGTAGCTTAAGACCTGTTCCATCTGCTTGAAATTGCCCGGCCACGAATGGTTTTTAAGCATGGTAAGGGCCCTGGAGCTGCAGGCAACCTTCTTTTTCTCAAAATCCTGATAGTAAATCAGATACTTCTGAATATAGTAGTCTATATCCATGTCCCTCTCCCTGATTGGCGGAATACACAGGATGGCCGGATAAAACAGGTTAAAGAGACGCTTGGAAAACGCGTTGTGGTCAGCCATCTTAGACAGGTCCTCCAGGGTGGTGGCAATGAGACGGATGTTGTGGTTTTCCAGCAGTGTGATGTTATCCGCCAGCTTTAGCTGAAGCCAGTAAGGAAGCCTGGGAATCTCCTTTAAGCACACGGTTATATCCCTGCTGCAGAATATACCGGTCTCCTCATCAAATACCTGGTTGGCAAAATTCAGGTCTGAAAATGCGTTGCAGTCAAAAATCACCAGCTCCTGCTGGGCATAACGCCCGCTGTTATGTATGGCCTTTACCCACATCTCCTTGCCCAGTCCCCTCTCTCCCTGTATGACCATGTAACGGCTGATCTCCGAAATTTTCATCACGTTCTTTTTCATCTTCGTCAGAACCTCGCTGGTTCCCTCAAAGTAGTCCAGAGAAAGGTTCCTGCTGGCATCCTGGAAATAACTCTGCTCCGTCACAAGATTCTGCTCCAGGACAACATACTCCAGCCGTTTTCCCATAAGGAACTCGGAATCAAAAATCTGGTGCTTCGCGTGAAGGCGGATGCTCCTGTTCTCAGCCCTCATATTCAGCCAGTCGCTGTTCTTTCCCTTTATGACCTTCACCGTTTCCCGGAACAGGTCCTCCCCGATTCCCATTCTCTGCATCTGGATCCGGGCATTCCGGTTGACCTTTGACACCCGCCGGTTCTCTATCAGGACAGCCCCGTCCTCCATGGAATCCACTATGTCGGAAAGGGCGTGCTCCGTCACATGCAGAGCATCCTCAAGAAGGTATGACTCCGCTATCCTGGTAATGACCTGTCCCACATGAACCGCCAGATTCTTATAGTATTCTGTATGCTCCAGCATATCCCTGTGTATCTTCTCATCATAGCACAGCACGGACAGCGTTCCCAGAAAGGCCTGCCTGATATACAAAGGCACCACCACCTCTGCCTTTCCCGTACAGATACGGTTGGTGCTGCATTTGCGGCAGATGCTGCTGTTCCTGTTTCTCACGAACACAGGCTTCCTGTCCGTCTTGGCCTGTTCAATGGCGCTGTAGGGCTGGTTTTCATTGGCATAGATAATGGACCTGAAAATGCCTGTCCCCGCCACTCTCATGGTATTCTCATCGTTCACATCGTACTCCAGGCAGGTAAATCCCGCATAAAATTCAATCTCCTTCTGCACAATGGCTGCGCAAGCGCTTAATACGGATCGTTTCATTTCTTTCCCCCATTTATCTCATAATGAGATTATAGTCTCAATATGAGACAGATACAAGGGGCATCTCCATTTTTCTATTCTTTTCGACTCCCCCTCACTTGAATAATCCCCTTGGGATTAATAGAATTACGGTAACCTAGGTAAATAAAATATAAGTGAGGGAATGTTATGATTTGCAAAGAAATACCAAAGACCATGTACTGCCACATCGGTGGCTCAGGAACCTGGGGATGCGAATTTCCCGAAGATTTAAATATGGAAGGCATTACCCTGTTAAAACGGGATATGGAATTTGAAACCCCGTTTGGAGTCACTGCCTGCATGAAACTGTACGAAATGGATGCCTCCATCACGGCAGACCACAAACCCCGTCAGGTACTTTATGTGCCTTTCCACGGCTGGAAGGGGCTCTCCCCTTACAACGACACTCCCAGCGAGCGCATTTTCTGGGCATTAAGGGAAGCCGGTGTAAAATACATACTGGCAGACGGCAGCGGCGGCGGAATCAATCCTCTGCTGGAGCCGGGCGACATCATCTGTCCCCAGGATTTCATTGATTATACAAAGCGTGTATCCTATCTGGGAAAATTTACGCCTTACAGCATGCGCATGAGGGAAATCATATGTCCGGACCTGCACAGGATACTTTTAGAAAAGGCCTCCGGCGTATTCCGCCGTGTGTTCCGCACCGGCATCTACGGTGTGGCGGAAGCGCCCAGGTTTGAGTCGGCTGCTGAAATCCAGAAAATGTACGCAGACCACTGCGACGTGTGCGGACAGACCATGATGCCGGAAGCGGCGTTGGCCAGGGCCATCGGCGCCTGCTATGCGGCCCTGTACGTAATCAGCAATTCGGCCGAGGGAATCAATCCCAACTGGGAACGCTCCATCTTTGACATTTATTCGGAATGTGCACCGGTGGTGGGAAAGGTCATGCTGGAAGCCATGGCTGCCATCAATCCTGAGACTATGAACTGCCGCTGCGGCGAGAACATTATAGAGATGCCCAAGGCCGTACAGAACCGCCTGGACATGTAGCAGGGATAAACAGAGGAGGAAACTATCATGAAACATTTAAAGTTATTTGCAGCATTGGCGCTGACAGCCGCCATGACCGTATCATTGGCCGGATGCCAGGGCAAAGCTGCTTCATCACCTGATGCAGGTACCCAGGCAGCCGCAGACTCCGGCCAAACAGATTCCAACGGCTCAGCTTCCGGTGAAGCCGGCGCAAAAGCCCCGGCTGACGGCCAGGCTGCCCCAGGCGGCGGTTCAGAGCCTTTCAAGGTAGCCCTTATGATCGGCATCGGCGGGCTGGGAGACGGCGGATTCAACGACAGCATGCTGGCCGGAGTGGAGGCTGCCAAGGCTGATTACGGAATCGAGTACCAGCTGGTGGAGCCCAAGGAAATATCTGAATTTGAAGCCAACTTTACCGACCTCTCCGCATCCGGAAAATACGACCTGATCATCGGCGGCGGATTTGATGCCGTGGAAGCCCTTCAGAAGGTGGCATCCGAGTTTCCGGAGCAGAGATACCTGTTCGTGGACGGCGAGGTGACAGGATGTGACAATGTGACCAGCGTTCTGTTTAAGGACAATGAAAAAACATACCTGGTGGGTACCGTTGCCGGCCTTAACACAAAGACCAATAAAATAGGTATGGTGGTTGGCGTGGACAGCCCATCCCAGAACATCTTCGTGGCCGGGTACATGGCGGGCGCCAAGGCTGCCAACCCGGATGTGGAGGTAATTGTCAAATATGTAGGCTCCTTTGCCGATACCACCACTGCCAAGGAGCTGGCACTGGCTGAGGCAGACGCAGGCGCCGACGTCATCTTTGCCGCTGCCGGCGGTTCCGGACTGGGCGTGTTCAACGCTGCACAGCAGGGAACCTTTAAGGCCATCGGCGCAGATGTAAACCAGTGTCTCATCGACCCGGACCACATCATGTTATCGGCTATCCGCAAGATTGATGTAGTTATCAAAGACGGCATCAAATCAGCCATAGACGGTACTCTTGAAGGCGGCACCATGGTTCCCGGACTTAAGGAGGACGCACTGGGCATCACCAACGAAGGTTCCAAGGTAGAGATTGATCCTGCCAGCCTTGACGCTGCCCAGGCCGCAAAGGATAAAATCATCTCCGGCGAGATCACAGTTCCTTCAACCATAGACGAAGTAAAATAACCGGCTGCGAAAGGTGCTGCTTACCACAAGCAACACCTTTCCTTTCACACAGGGAGGTCCCAATGTATGCAATAGAGATGCAGGGTATTACCAAAACCTTTCACGGCTCCTATGCCAATAAGGAGGTATCCCTAAAGGTAGAACAGGGCGAGATACATTCCCTTTTAGGCGAAAACGGAGCAGGCAAAACCACCTTGATGAAAATTTTGTTCGGCCTTTATAAAGCCGACAAGGGACGGATTCTCATTAACGGCAGCCCGGCAGTCATCCGTTCGCCCCATGACGCCATAGATTATGGCATATCCATGGTCCACCAGCATTTTGTTCTGGTAGGCAATCTGACCATCACGGAGAACATCATCCTGGGCCACGAACCGCGCAAAGGCATTTTACTGGACCGTGGCAAAGCCCGCCAAAAGGTGGAGGCGCTCATCCGCCGGTATCACTTTGGTCTGAATCCTGAGAGCAGGATAGAAAACCTGTCTGTGGGAGAGAAACAGCGGGTGGAGATCCTTAAAGCCCTTTACAACGAATCTTCCATCATACTTTTAGACGAACCCACGGCGGTCCTTACCCCTCAGGAGGTGCAGGAGCTCTTTGCCATGCTCAGGCAGCTAAGGAAGGACGGCAGGACCATCATCATTATTACCCACAAGCTTAAGGAAACCCTGGCCATTGCGGATAACGTCACCATACTCCGCCGGGGAGAGAACATCGCTTCCCTTCCGGCTGCCCAGGCCACAGAGGACAAGCTGGCAGAGCTCATGGTGGGCCGCCCCATATCCTTTGATGTGCAGCGGTCTCCCTACGATGGTTCCGGCCCTGTCAAGCTGGGGCTTAAGAATATCTGCCTTAAAAAGAAGGGCCGTCCCGTGCTCACCGGCATCAGCCTGGAATGCAGGGCAGGCGAGATACTGGGCATTGCAGGTGTGGAAGGAAACGGACAGACCGAGCTCATTGAGGTAGTCACGGGGATTGAGAATCATTTTACAGGCCAGGTCTGCTGCGGCTCCCAGCCGGTTTCCGCCATCTCTCCCCGCAGGATGCTGGACTATGTGGGCCACATTCCGGAGGAGCGCGGCAAACGCGGCTTTGTAAAGGGATTCTCCAATTGGGAAAACCTCATTCTGGGATACCATTACCGGCCGGAATACGTGAAACACGGCTTTCTGAACATCAGGCACATCAAACAGGTTGCCAGGGACACCATAAAACAGTTTGATGTCAGGACAGACGGCATCGACCAGCTCACCAGTTCCCTGTCAGGGGGCAACCAGCAGAAGCTGATCATCGGACGCACGCTCCTTCACCAGTCCAACATTATTGTGGCTGCCCAGCCCACCAGAGGCGTGGATATCGGAGCAATCGAATATATCCATCAGCATCTCATGCAGATGAGGGACTCAGGTTCCGCCATCCTGCTGATTTCCGCAGACCTGGACGAGGTCATAAAGCTGGCTGACCGGATTGCAGTTCTCTACGAGGGCAGAATCGTGGCCGAAAAGGAGACCGGCGCCTTTACCAAAACAGAACTGGGCTATTATATGCTGGGAGGCAATGCCCGGAAGGAGGCAGCAGACAATGATTAAATATGTGAAAAGCCGTACCATGGCATTTACCTTGATTTCCTTCCTGATCTCCCTGGTATTGGCGGGTATCATCATAGCAGCCGCAGGGTATTCCCCGGTGGAAGCTTACTCCGCCATGCTGGGAGGCGCCTTCGGCAGCACCTATAACCTGGCGCAGACCGCCGGAACAGCCATCCCCCTGATATTTGCGGGACTGGCCATGGCAGTGGCATCAAGGGCCGGCATCTTCAACATCGGTATAGAAGGCCAGATTCTGGCGGGCGCCCTGCCTGCTGCCCTGGCAGGCGCCTATATCAGGGGACTGCCCGCCGTTTTGCACATACCTGTATGTATTCTGGCGGCTGCCATCTTCGGCGGCATATGGGCCATGCTGGCGGCTGTTATTAAGAATAAGCTGCAGATAAGCGAAGTCATCATCACCATCATGCTGAACTATGTGGCGCTGTACCTGGTGGAATATCTGGTGAACAATCCCTTTAAATCAGAGGGGATGGTGGTAAGGACAGAGGAGATACAAGACAGCGCCAGGCTGGTGTCCCTGGTAGCCCATACCAGGCTGAACACAGGCATCTTCATTGCCCTCCTTGCCGTATTCCTGTTTTGGGTCCTTTTCTACAAGACAAAGCTGGGATATGAGATGCGGGCGACAGGCGACAGCCCATTTGCCGCGGAATCAGCCGGCATCAACAACAAGAAAAACCTGTTGGCAGCCATGTTCATTTCCGGCGCCCTGGCAGGCATAGGCGGCGCCTGCGAGGTCATGGGCGTCCAGGGTTATTACATATCCGGCATGACCACAGGATACGGCTTCAGCGGTATCGCCATTGCGGTCATGGGACACAACCAGCCCCTGGGAACCCTGGCCTCGGCCCTGTTGTTCGGAGCCCTTAACGCAGGTGCCTCCAGCATGAACCGTATGACGGACATTCCCGGCGAGTTCATTTCCGTTCTCCAGGCCCTTATCATACTGTTTATCTCCACACCCGGAATCGTAATTGCTATTCAAAATCTGTACAAAAGAAGGAAGGCGGTGACATCATGAGCGGACAGATTCTCTCCCTGTTAGCCGGCATGGTCCGGGTGGCCATACCCATTTCCTTTGCCGCCCTGGCCGGTATGCTGTCAGAGCGGGCAGGGGTCATCAATATGGGGCTGGAGGGCATCATGCTCATCGGAAGCTTCTTCGCAGTGGTGGGCTCCTATGTGACAGGCAGCGCCTGGATGGGCCTTCTCTTTGCCGCCCTCTCCGGCATCCTCATGGGCCTGGTTCTGGTAACTCTGACCGTGGGCTTTAAATGCGAGCATGTATTGGCAGGCGTGGGCATCAACATCTTTGCCTCCGGCATTACCATTGTCCTGCTGGAAATGATATGGGGCACCAAGGGCAAGTCCGGCATGGTGGCAGGACTGGGCATGCTGCGTGTGCCTTTGATCTCAAAAATTCCCGTCATTGGGGATATTATCGGGACCATTTCACCCCTGTTCTACATCCTGGTCCTCTGCGTCTTTCTTCTCTGGTTCCTCTTATACAGGACGCCGGCCGGCCTGAGAATCCTGGTCATCGGCGAGAACCCTGAAATGGCGGGCACCATGGGAGTCAACGTATACAAAATGCAGTACCTCTGCGTCATGGCCAGCGGCATGCTTGCCGCCATAGGCGGAGCCTACCTGTCTATCGGGGATATCAACATGTTCAGCAAGGATATGGTATCAGGAAGAGGTTATATCGCCCTGTCCATGGTGATACTCGGTAACTGGAAGCCGCTGTGGGTGGCGCTGGGAGGACTGGTGTACGGATTTGCCCAGAGCCTGCAGTTCAGGCTGCAGGGTGTCAACATTCCGCCCCAGCTGGTACAGATGCTGCCCTATATCCTGACCCTTGTGGTGCTGCTGTTTGCAAGAAAGAAAAGCTCCGCACCGGCTGCATCGGGAAAACATTATTACCAAAAAGGAGAATAACCGTGGGTAAAATTCAGATAGACACAGATCACGCCAGAAGGATGGCTGATGATTATTCCTATGTGATGCGTTCCTTTGCGGACGCATACGCGGCCCAGAAAAAGGGGGTAAAAATCCGCCCCCGTCTGGGCGACCATATGCCCTTTAACTATATGAGAGAACGCCAGACCCTTACCTTCCTGTTTTACCCGGAACTGAAGGAGGCTGCCTATGAAATCTCCCGTATTATAGGCGAAAGCATCACCTCGGACCAAATCAGGGGAAAGACACTGCCGGAAATCATGGAAAGCAACCAGCCCATTGCCCAGAGGGACGGATATGCCTTTGAGGAAGTGGTGGAAGCTGATGAAACCCACGCAGTCTACAGGCATTACGAATGCGCGGACTGCTACGGCCTTCCCAATATACATTCCAAAATATGCGTGTACGAGGCGGGTACGGCTGCGGGCATGTTCTCCACCGCCCTGGGAAAGCCCTGCCGGGTAACAGAGACAAAATGCTGTGCCAACGGCGATCCCTACTGCGAATTCCTGGTTGAAGTGCTGTAACGCTGTATAAACCAGCTGAAGAATTCATCCCCCCAGGCATCACCGGATCCGGTGGTACCCCAGGTGGGGGTGGATTCCAAAAGGATGCGGTTCCACAATGCGGTTCCATAAACTTTTTCCATAAGCCTTTTCCGGTAATTAACTTTTTTCTAAAAAAATATTGACATTTTTCTTAAAACGCATTATAATAGTGGACGTGTCACTTAAAGAAACAAATGAATCGCATGCGCCTTTAGCTCAGTTGGTAGAGCAGTAGACTCTTAATCTATTTGTCCAGGGTTCGAGTCCCTGAAGGCGCACTAAAAGGTCTGACTTTGCAGATACGAAAAAGCTGCGGGGTCGGGCTTTTCTTTGTTATATAAAACTTATCAAAAACTATCATACAGGAGGAATCATGAAATATTTACACCGAACAGCGGGAATCATAACCGCATTTTGCCTGATGATTATTCTTTTTATCACTTCCGTGGAGGCGGTGGTATACTGGACGCCCGGTTATTTTGAAAAGGAATACACCAAATACAATGTGCTGGACAGCCTGCCGTCCATGACCATGGACGATCTTCTCCATGTGACGGATGAGATGATGGATTATCTCAGAGGCGACAGGGAGGACCTCCATGTGACCACAACCATGGGCGGGGAACAGAGGGAGTTTTTCAATGAACGTGAAATCGCCCACATGGAGGATGTGCAGGTCCTATTCCTGAAGGCCCTGTCCATCCGCAGGGTATGCCTGATCCTTGGAGCCGGCCTTCTCATCCTCATGGCTGCCACCAAAGCCAGGATGGGACGGGTCCTTCCGCCCTCCCTGTGTATGGGGACCGGACTGTTCTTTGCGTTAATTACGGTCCTTGGGCTTATCATATCCACTGATTTCACCAAATACTTCATCATGTTCCACCATATCTTCTTCAGCAACGACCTGTGGATTCTGGACCCTGCCACGGACATGCTCATCAACATTGTACCGGAAGGCTTCTTCATGGACACGGCTGCCCGCATTGCCCTGCTCTTCGGCTCCCTGTCCCTGATTCTCTTTGGTGTCTGCCTGCTTCTTACCATAAGAAACCGCAGAAAAGAAGGCTGATTGGACACAGATTAGAAAATAACGCCCCTCTCCAGCCTTTACTTGAAGCCGTAAATCCTTTATACTGTATCTTAGCAAAGAAGTGAATGGAGAATATTTGGATGAAGCGATTCCTTATGTTGTTTATATGTCTCTGCCTGTGTGCAGGACTTTTCCCCATGACAGCAGCGGCAGCCCCCGAATGGCCCTCCGATGTGTCCATCCAGGCTGACGCAGGCATTGTCATGGACTCCGACACCGGGACAGTTCTTTATGGCAAAAACATGGACCAGCCCTATTACCCCGCCAGTATCACCAAGATACTGACAGCCCTCATTGTGCTGGAACAGTGCGATCTGAATGAGATGGTCACATTTTCCCATGACGATGTATACAATGTGGAAGCCGGAAGCAGCAGCGCCGGCATTGACGAAGGGGATGTCCTGACCGTGCGGGACTGCCTCTACGCCCTGATGCTGGCATCTGCCAACGAGAGCGCCAACGCCCTGGCCTGCCATGTAAGCGGCTCCAGGGAGGCATTCGCCCAGCTGATGAACGAGAAGGCCCGGAGCCTGGGCTGCACGGGAAGCCATTTTAACAACCCCAGCGGTCTGAACGACGAGAACCACTACACCACGGCCCACGACATGGCCCTGATAGCCAGGGCCGCCATCCAGAACCCGGAATTTCTCACCATTAACGGCACCCGCAGCTACCAGCTGGCTCCCACCAAACGCACTCCGGAGGGAGGCTATGTGGCCAACCACCACAAGATGTTAAATAAAAAAGAAGCCGTATACTATCCCGGCGCATTCGCAGGCAAGACAGGCTACACCTCCCTGGCGGGCAACACCCTGGTCACCTGCGCCAAAAAAAATGACATGACCCTGATTGCAGTGGTGCTCAACGGCCACCAGTCCCATTATTCAGATACCAAGGCTCTTTTCGATTTTGGTTTCCGCAATTTCCAGTCCCTGAGGACTGTTGATTACGAAACCAGGTACAAGTCCCTGGAAAATGATATGACCATTGCCGGCATGACCTCAGGCGACAGCATCTCCCTGGAACTGGACCGCGGCGGCCGCGTGGTGATTCCCAGGGAGGCCGACTTCACCGACACCCAGTCTGACCTTACCTATGATTTGGACGGCAGTCATCCCCAGACAGCCATTGCCTGTATCCGCTATACGTACAATGACAGGCCCGTGGGTTCCGTGTACCTGTGTTCTCCTGGTTTGGAGGGAAGCGCTGCCTCCCTGACATCCCAGGACGCCTCAGGAGCCTCTGCGGTTTCCATAGGCCAGGACGGAGAGACGGATAATTCCGCTCCTTCGGATCCATCCGGCCGCCCAGACGCCCCCGGCCTCCAGGATACACCGGAAGCACCGTCTCATGCAGAAACTCCCCACGGGCAGACGCAGGCCCCGACCCCGGCCCCCCGCCAGGACATTACTTCAAAGGAAGGGACCGCTGCCAGCATCCGGATTCCGGCCAACACCCTGGCCATTCTGGGAATTGCATTTTCACTGGCTGTCATCATTGCTATTGTGGCGGCCGTGAAGATTCATGTGCGCAGGAAGGAAGAAGAGGACCTGTACCTCAGACGCCAGCGAAGGCTGGAGCGTCTGGAAGATATTGGTTTTTCCTCCTCTGATTTTGAAAAGCTGGTGGCCCAGCGCCGTGTCTCCTCCCCGCCTCTGGGAGAAAAGGGTAAAAAAGGCAGGGGACGCAGGCGCAAAAAATCCTTTTTCCGTTGAACTTCCCCCCGGCATACGCTATAATGAAAATTGTTAATTCATCTATGCAGCCGGAATGCATCCAACGCCAACAGGGGAATATGTAATGAAATCATTCCATATAAATAAAACCGACCTTAAGGCTGCTGCCATAAATCTGGTAAGGAATCTGCCCATTACCATTGAATATATGGCCGCAGCCACTTTAGTATCCACCATATTTTTTCACTTCAGCAACAACGTGACAAATATATCCATCATATACACCCTGGCCATCATCATGATTGCCCGTGCCACCAGCTGCTACGGCGCCGGCATCCTGGCTTCTCTTTTCGGCGTGTTCTGGGTGAATTTTGCCTTTACCTACCCTTACCTGACTTTGAATTTCACGATGTCCGGTTATCCCATCACCTTCCTGGGCATGGCTCTCATATCCAGCCTGTCCAGCAGCATCTGCATCATGATCACCAAGCAGAATGTCCAGCTTCAGGAAAAAGACCGCATGCTGCTCAATGCGGAAAAGGAAACCATGAGGGCCAACCTGATGCGGGCCATGTCCCACGACCTGCGCACTCCCCTGACCAGCATCATCGGTTCCAGCTCCACCTACCTCAGCCAGGAGGAATACATGTCCCCTGAGGAAAAGCGGAAGCTGGTCAGAAACATAGAAGAAGATGCCCAGTGGCTTCTCAACATGGTGGAAAACCTTCTTTCAGTCACCAGAATCCAGGACGAAAAAGGCGTGGCCTCCGTGGTCAAGGCAGACGAATCCCTGGAAGAGGTCATATCCGAATCCGTGCAGCGGTTCAGGAAACGGTTCCCGGATGTCCAGGTGCGGGTCATCATTCCCGACTCCGTCATCATAATACCCATGGATGCAACCCTGATAGAACAGGTTATCAATAACCTTCTGGAAAATGCCCTGTTCCATTCCGGCACCAACGGGCCCATTGACCTGGTGGCTGCCGCCGGGAAAAGCGGTCTTTCTGTCTCCATCAAAGATTACGGCAAGGGCATTGCCCCCGAACTGCTGGATACGATTTTTGACGGGGGAGGCACGTCGGATAACCATACCGGAGACGGGCACAAAGGAATGGGAATCGGTCTGAGCATCTGCAAAACCATCATCAATGCCCACGGAGGCGAAATCCACGCCGGCAATCACCTGCGGGGCGCCCAGTTTACATTTACCTTACCAGATTGGAGGGAATACTAAATCATGAATACCAAAGCCAACATCATTATTATCGAAGACGAGAAGAACATCTGCAACTTCATAGAGACCGTCCTGTCCCCCCAGGGCTACCAGGTTACCAGCGCCAATACCGGAACAGACGGCCTCAAGCTCATCGAGTCCCTTAAGCCGGATGTGGTACTCCTGGATCTGGGGCTGCCGGACATGGACGGCCTGGAACTCATACAGGAGGTCAGGTCCACCAGCGCCCTGCCCATCATCGTGATTTCCGCCAGGACCCTGGAGCGCAGCAAGGTGGCTGCCCTGGACCTGGGAGCAGACGACTACCTCACCAAACCCTTTGGCACAGCTGAACTGCTGGCCCGCATCCGCACCGCGCTGCGCCACAGCCAGAGGGCGGCCGGAACACAGAGCCTTAAATATGAAGTCGGGGATCTTCTCATTGACTTTGAACGACGCCTGGTAAAGGTAAAGGGGCAGGATGTCCATTTAACCCAGATTGAATATAAACTGGTTTCCCTGCTGGCCCAGAACGCCGGCAAGGTCATGACCTATGAAAGTATTATTTCCAAAATATGGGGCCCATTTGCAGACAGCGACAACCAGATTCTGCGGGTAAACATGGCCCATATCAGAAGGAAGCTGGAGGAAAATCCGGCTGAACCCCAGTACATATTTACGGAAATCGGGGTGGGCTACCGGATGCGCGAGGAATAAAATAAAAAGACGGGCAAAAAGAGGGAGCCGCTCAATCATCTATTTTGATGATTGAACGGCTCTCTCTTTTCTGTTTTTCTGCGCAGAAAAGGAGCATCTAACTCTAGCAGATTTATCAGGACAGCCTCTTAACTTTAAAAACCATATCCTGTTTTGTATTTATTTCTACGTAAATATCCCTTACGTATGATATTATATGTCACGCAAACAATTTATTGAATATTTTTTATACTTTTCTTAATTTTGTCTTAACTAAATGTCAAAATTTGTCGATTAATACTCTATATTACTTATTATAGTTTTTTGCGTCCTTTTAGGAAAGGGGAAATCTTCATGTTTACACACTATTTTAATCCTTTCACTGACAAACAGAAGTTCCCCTTACACCGAGCACATATACATGCGCCCTAAATTATCTCTGCCGTCTTTATAATCCCCTAACTATAAAAATCAGGAGACAATGATGAAATGAAAAATTTAAAAATACGAACAAAATTATTTATACTTGTTGTATTTATGATGGCCGGAATTATTATTATCGGCATATCTTCCTTGCTATTTATGTCAACTATTAATGACAATACAACCGAAATAGCATCCAACTGGCTTCCCTCCACAATCCTGGCCGAGGAGATGAATACAGCGGTTTCCGATGTCCGTACCCAGGAATTTAAGCATGTTGTGTCCCAGGACGCCAAAGAAATGGACAAGGTGAATACGAAGCTGGACCAGCTGTCTGAGAATTTCATCCGTATGCAGAAGCAGTACAATGAACTGGCTGTCAATGAAACGGACCGGCAGCTCCTGTCAGATATACAAAAGGCATGGGACAGCTATTTAGCAGAAGGCGAATCCATGATTAAGCTTAGTGCTGAGAACAAAACAACGGAGGCCATGGCCATCATGAACGGCGAGCATTTAGATAACTTTGATAGTCTGACCGCCAAATGTCTGGAGCTGGTTCAATTTAATAAATCTGGTAGTGACGCTGCCAATGAGCAGGCTGACATTGCCTATGCCGTGGCTCAGAAATTAACCATCGGCCTTCTTTCAGGCCTGTCCGTGGTGACTGTCCTCTTTGCCTTTTACATTGTACACAGCATTACAAAACCCGTAAGTGAAATTGACAATGTCGCACGTAAGATTGCGGATGGAGAACTGAATGAATCCATCCGTTACCAATCCAAAGACGAATTAGGCGTTTTAGCTGTTAACTTCAATAAAACCGTTACACGTCTTCGCGACTATGTTAATTATATTGATGAGATTTCCTCCATATTAAATGAAGTGGCTGACGGCAACCTGCTTTTCCAGCTCACTTATGATTATGCCGGTGAGTTTGCCAAGGTCAAGACCGCGCTTGAGCATATTTCCGATTCTCTCAATACTACACTGACCCAGATTAACCAGTCGTCAGAGCAGGTTGCTTCCGGCAGCGACCAGGTAGCTTCCGGTTCCCAGGCGCTGTCTCAGGGTGCTACGGAACAGGCCAGTTCCATTGAGGAGCTTGCCGCAACCATCAACGACATATCACAGCAAGTAAGCCAGAATGCGGAAAGCGCCAAGAATGCAAGCAGGCAGGCCTCAATCGTAGGGGAACAGATTACAGTCAGCAATGACTCTATGAAACACATGACCATTGCCATGAATGAAATAAGCGAAAAATCTTCCCAGATTGGAAAAATTATAAAAACAATTGAAGACATTGCATTCCAGACTAATATTTTGGCTCTCAATGCCGCGGTAGAAGCCGCGCGGGCCGGTGAAGCCGGAAAAGGATTCGCGGTCGTTGCGGACGAAGTACGCAACCTTGCCAGCAAGTCGGCTGAGGCATCCAAGGACACGGCCAATTTGATAGAAGGCTCTATGCAGGCAGTGGAGAAAGGCACCCAAATCGCCAACTCCACCGCAGAACAGCTTAGTCAGGTAGTAAGCGGCGCCCAGGAAATTGTAAATACCATAGACGATATTGCAACCGCTTCCCAGAGACAGTCGGATTCCATCAGACAGGTAACTACCGGAGTGGACCAGATATCCTCAGTCATACAGACCAACTCTGCAACTGCTGAGGAAAGCGCTGCCGCCAGTGAGGAATTATCCGGTCAGGCTCAGATACTTAAGAACCTTGTAAGCAAGTTCCGTTTAAAAGACAGCAATAACAGTTTTTCAGGATATGAATAATATGCGGACGCTGGTGCCGCTTTTAAACCGGATGCTTAAGTAAGATATGTCAAAAATCAAGAGGGTACCGCTCATCTATTCTGATGGGCGATACCCTCGTTTTATAATAGATCCTTTTTATGGAAAATATCTCCCCAATCCTTCCAGAAAATACTGTCCCGCCACAGCGCCCTGGTCCGGAACGCCCTTTGCTTTAGCTGAAAACACGGCTGCCTTTCCATACTTGGGAAGCATATCCTCGGTTGCTTTTACACCTTCCTTTGCTCCCTCCACGGCCCGGCGCAGCATGGCTCCCATATCGGCGCCCTCCGTCAAGGCCTGCCGGGCCTTCCTTGCCCCGGCGTCCACAGCGTCCAGGATGGTACGGTCGCCCAGCTGGCATTTTCCGCGGTGTGCAATCCCTCCGGCAAAACCAGCCAGAAAATCCGCCAGCTCCCCAGGTCCCATCTCTCCTTTTTTGCCAATGGCCTTTCCGCCTTCCATGATTCCGCTGGACATCAGGGTCCCCATGGTGGACGGAACCAGAGCAGCCATTTTCATGCCCGCCTTCATGAGCGTTTTCCCAATATCTCCTTCCGCCTCATTATCCCGTATCAGCTGGGGCAGGGCCCCAAAGCCTTTCTGCATGGTCAGCCCCAGATCCCCGTCTCCCATTCTGGCATCCATCTCGCAGAGCTCTTCCTTTTTCTCCCCAAAGATATCTGCCGTGCCCTGAAAGAACGCCGGAAGTTCATGGCATGTAATCCGTTCCATTCTATTTCCTCCTTAACCAACCAGATAAATATTACCGGTTACACCTGGGTATAAAACGGCGTATGGACAGGCATGTCAATCCACTGCTTCATCTCCTGGTCCGCCATGCGGCAGATGGATATGGAAGCGCCGGCCATCTCCATACTGGTGGCATATTCTCCCACAAAGGTGCGGTACACCTTGATTCCCTTTTGTTCCAGAAGGCGGTGCACGCTTCCCGACAGAATATACAGCTCCTCCTGGCTGGTAGCTCCCAGGCCGTTAATCAGCAGGCAGACCTCCTCACCCGGATTCAGGGGCATATCTCCCAGGATCTCCCCCACGGATTCCTCTGCCAGGTCATCTGCCGTCTTTACCGGGCCGTTCCACACTCCGGGCTCACCGTGGATTCCCATGCCAAAGGCCATCTCGTCCTCTGCCAGGGTAAAGTTGGAATGGCCGATTTCCGGGATGACGCAGGGCGTCAGGGCAAAACCAACGGTTCTGGTATTTTCCTTTGCCTTTTTTGCCGCGTCCAATACTTCCTCCAGCGTTCCCATCCGGGCAGCCATGGCCCCTGCGCATTTATACATGAAGAAGATTCCGGCCACTCCCCGGCGAACCTGGGCGTCTTTATTGGAGAGCACATCATCCGCTCCCACGATGCTGGCAGTCCTGATATCATCCATATCCAGCATCTCAGCCGCCATATCAAAGTTCATAATGTCCCCTGTATAATTCCCATAGAGGAACAGGACTCCTGCTCCGGCCTCCACTTCCTTAGCCACATTGTAAATCTGTTCCGAGGAAGGCGACTGGAACACACCGCCAACCCCGCAGCCGTCCAGCAGGTTCTCACCCACATATCCAAGGAACAGCGGCAGATGCCCGGTGCCTCCGCCGGTAATGATGGCCACCTTTCCCTGTTTCTTTTTTGCCGTACAGTAGCAGCGAAGGTCATCCTCCACATATTTCACCATATCCGGATGGGCAGCGTAGATCCCGCGCAGCATATCATCCGTATAAGCTTCCGGGGCATTTATTATTTTCTTCATAGATCCTCCTAAATCCTCCTAAAGAATGATTTCTTTTGGATAAGCCCACTTCTGCAGTTCCTCCACCGGCAGGACATGTGGTTCTGCCCCGTTTCCGGCGGCCAGAGTGATATAATACATCTCCGCGATTTCCTCCACGTACTGGGCCTTTAAGAATGCCGCATCCATGTCCTTATCCGCTGCAATGGCACCGTGGCTCTCCATGAGACAGCAGTCATACTCCTTCATCACTTCCGCCACCTTCTCAGCCAGGTCCACGGTTCCGGCCCGTCCATAAGGCGCCACGGGAACTGTTCCCGTCTTGCCCAGGTAGGCGCACTCATAGACAATGGGCCTAATAGGCTTATTCATGATGGAAAACGCAGTGGAATATCGGGCGTGTGTATGCACGATTGCCCGGATATCCTTTCTTTCCTTATAAATATACAGGTGCATCATGGCCTCGCTGGAGGGCTTGACCTCTGCCGCCCTCTCTATCACCCTACCGCTAAGGTCCATGACGCAGACGTGTTCCGGTCCCAGCACATCCCTGGCCACGCCGCTGGGCGTAATCACCACATATCCCGTCTCCGGGTCATAGATGCTGAAATTACCCGATTTGTGCCTGCACATGCCCAGGCGCTCCGCCTCCTTTGCAACTGCAACCACCTGCTCCTTTAATGTATCAAGCATGTAAAATCCCTCCGCTCTGCCGTTACAGGCATCCTTTCTGTATCATAATGCAGGCATAAAATGCCGTCTCTGAGGTGGATACCACCGCATAGGCATCCTTTGCCGCATCATAGAACGCGAACCGATCCAAAAAGCCCACTGCATCTGCGCCGCGTTCGTCATGTTTTGCCACAATATCCGTAAACTCGTCCCAAACAGGACACTTAAGGTCACGGTGCATTTCCATTTTATCCATGATGGTAACGGGTTTCTCCACAAAGCCGTCTAAGGGCATCAGCTGCAGAATGGCGTCCAGCATGTCTGTGGCCCGGTGCCCGTCGCACCGGATATTAATATGATTCTTCTCTGCCGCAATGGATGCAGCCGGAAAATTGGCATCCCCGATAACCAGAGTATCCCCATGCCCCATCTCATGCAGAACCTTAAGCAACTCAGGCGAAATGCTTGCAGGTACTCCACTCAGCATATGCTTACCTCCCTATTCCCAAGGCTTCAAACGCCTTGTCATATGGCGCGTGGCACATCCCCTTCTCCGTAATGATGCCTGTAATCAGGGAGTGGTCGGTCACGTCAAAGGCAGGATTGTATACATTGATTCCTTCCGGAGCCATGCGCTCCTTATACCACATCTCGGTCACCTCATCCGGGCTGCGCATCTCAATGGGAATCTGATCCCCTGTCAATGTATCCATATCAATGGTGGAGGTCGGCGCGCACACATAGAAGGGGATTCCATAGTGCTTTGCCAGAATGGCCACACCGCTGGTTCCTATTTTATTGGCGGCATCGCCGTTTCTGGCCACCCGGTCGCAGCCCACAAATATAATGTCAATTTTTCCTGACTTCATCAGTATGGACGCCATATTGTCGCACTGAAGGGTGGTGGTGATACCCGCATTGTACAGTTCAAAGGAGGTGAGGCGGGCGCCCTGGAGAAGCGGCCTTGTCTCATCACAGTAAACATGCATGTCTGTTCCCGGCCAGCCCTTTTCCAGGGCAATATACATGGGCGCCGTAGCTGTCCCATACTTGGCCGTGGCCAGCGTGCCTGCATTGCAGTGGGTCAGGATGCCGATTTCCTTCCCCTCCTTCTTAAGCTCTTTCAGCAGTCCAAAGCCAATCTCTCCGATACCGCGGCTAATCCCCACATCCTCTTCCCGAATCTTATCCGCCTCTTCAAAAAGCAGCTCCTTGATCGCAGCCACGTCTTTTTCGCTGTTGGCAACCACAGCCGCCTCCATACGGTTTAACGCCCAGAACAGATTGACAGCCGTTGGCCTGGACGAGGCCAGATAATCCTTTAATTCCTTAAACCGGCTGTAGAACGCGTCATACTGGTCCTCGGCTATGCCCGATGCCAGCAGGGCAATTCCATAGGCAGCCGCAGCGCCGATTGCAGGAGCGCCGCGCACTCTCAGCTTCTTGATTGCCTCCCATATTTCCTCTTTCGTATTCAGATTAATGCGCTTAATGGTACCCGGAAGAAGCGTCTGGTCTATGATGTCCAGCGAGCTTCTGTCCTCTCTCATTCTGACCGTGATTACATGGTCAAAAAATTCTTCAACCGTCATGGTTTTTATGCCTCCTTCTCTACTAAACCTGTATCATCCCTTATATCCCAACCGTGCCTAAAGGGTCTTTTGGGCTGCTTCCTTTGCCCTTAACACCGCCGCAACGTAATCGGCGCCGGTCCGGAAGGCTCCCTGGTTCATGATATATTCCTTGCCTGCCAGTATATTGATGCGCTCCGCAAGGAGGCGTTTCTTTTCATCCTGGATGGTGGTCACATCCACCACATTGGCCATACCCACGGTCCTGCGGTGCAGCTCTGTACCTGCATAACCGGCGGTATCCTTAAGGATTCCGTCAAAATACCACTCCTTAAAGCCCTTTACCTTAGCCATGGGCTCTGTTACTGCCTCGTCATACTTCCTGCCAAACTTCTCTATAAACAGGTCCACTGTCTCCTCAATGGTCTTAAGGCACCAGTCGCAGAACGGCCCGTCGTCTGTGGAAAGACCGTTGTCATATGCAAATATCAGGTTTGCCACCACATTGCCCACATCATAGCCCATAGGCGCATAGGTTCCGAATTCGCAGTCAAATATCTTTGTTGAATCCTGGCGTATAAAGATGGATCCCGTGTGGAGATCGCCGTGCAGAAGCGCCTGGGCATCTGTCATAAAACGGAATTTAAGCTTGCTCACCTCCAGGTGGAGCGCCTCGTCCTCATAGAGCTCCTTCTTCACAAAATCCCGGTTGGGCCCATATACATTGTTCCTGTCATACAAATCCATATAAGGCTCCATGAGCACAAGTTTTTCCGTGATATCACACAGGTCCGGCGATATAAATTTCTTCACCAGCTCCTTCTTCTCCTTGTGGTCCATGACCACATCACTGCTCAAAAGAAGGGTGTTGACCATAAAGGTGGAGACATCCTCAGCGAACCTGGGGAAGGTCTCATGCTTTAACATGGCGTCACGCATGACAGCATAATCAGAGCAGTCCTCCATGCCGCAGGCGCACATAACGGTGTCAAAGAAATACACATGAGGCACCATTCCCGGCGCATACTGGTCCTCCAGCATAAGGATTTCAGACTCCAGGCGGTTTCTGTCCCTGGATGGTTTTATATCCTTGGATATCCTGGCCTCGGATCCGGCCTGTTTGATGTAGATGGAATGTCCCTTGCCGTCCCATACACGGTATACATAGTTCAGGTTGCCATGGGAGGGAGGAACCACTGCCTCCATGGAATCGCGGTCCCAGGGGATTTCCGTTGCCTTCTCCAGTGTATACTCAATGACGTCCCCCACGTTCATCTGAAAATAATGATCAAATCTTGACATATGTAGTAACCTCCTGATTAATCTTCTTTTTTAGACGCATAAGCTGCAATAAGCGCAAGTGCCAGGACAGCACCCTTCACTGCCGGCAGAACATAGAACGGAACCGCACAGATAGTAAGTCCGTTCTCCAGTGTGGAAACCAGCATGGCGCCTATCATGGTTCCCAGTGCATTGGGCTTCTCAGCGCCGCCCACGGTACGTCCCACGAAAACAGCTGCCAGCGACGGCATCAAATAGTTATCGCAGCACATAACCTGGGCCGAGCTTCCCCTGGATGCCACCAGGATACCGCCGATGGCGATGAACACTGCTGTAATCATACCGGCCAGATAGCGGTATTTCTTTACATCAATACCGGACAGCTTTGCAGCTTCCTTATTGCCGCCCATGGCGTAGAGATACCGGCCATGCTTGGTAAAGTTCAGGAAAAGGTAGGCCACAAGCACACAGCCCAACATGATAATAATGATCCACGGAGCGCGTCCGATGGCTGAAAATGATTCTGAAAGCGCGGTACGTGCAGGAGCCGCTCCCCAGGAAGTCTTCATGCCGGTGGAGACGGCGCCTCCGCCTATATACCACTGTCCGATTCCCTGATGGACAAACATCAGGGCGCAGGTGGCAAGCATATCCGGAATCTTGCACACAAGAATCAGGAACATGGTCAGCTGGTACATAACCAGAGTTGCCAGAATACAGATAAGAATTGACATTCCTAATGACTGTCCCAGCCAGAGATATGCAGACACAAACACATACGCAGAACAGCTGGCCAGTGTTCCGGCTGACATATCAAAACCATCCGGCGCCATGGTAATGGTGGCCGCAATACCAAACACCGTATTTATGGCCATTGCCCTGAGAATATTCACCATGTTGCTTGTTGACATAAAGGAGTTTCCCTTATAGGCTGTAAACGCAACAAAGCAAACCATCAATGCCAGGACCGCAGCCCAATCCACTAAAAACCTCTTAATATTCGTACGACTTTTCATCGCTACCGTATCCCTCCTGTCTATTATTTCCCGTTCTTATTATCTTTGCCGCCAACTGAGTAGTACATGATTTCGTCCTCCGTGGTCTTAGCGGTTTCCAGCTCTGCCATAACCGTACCGTTGTACATGACATACATGCGGTCCGTCAAAGACAGCAGCTCCGAGTTTTCACAGGAAGCATAGATAACACAGTTTCCCTGTTTCGCAATTTCATTGATCAAATGGAAAATGTCCTGTTTTGCCCCCACATCCACTCCCTTTGTGGGTTCGTCAAATATGTATACATCGCAGTCCGCCGCAAGCCATTTTCCCACCGCTACCTTTTGCTGGTTGCCGCCGGAAAGATTTTTGACCTGCTGCCTTACGCTTGGTGTGGAAATCCCAAGGTCCTTTACAAACTGCCTGGCATTGTCGTCCACTTTCCTCCTGCGGATAAAGGGTCCTGTGCAGAATCTGGAGAGACAGGCCGCCGATAAATTAAAGCTTACATTCTCATTTACCAGAACGCCCTCCTTGCGCCGTTCCTCCGGAACCAGGGCCATCCGGTTTTTTACTGCCCCGGAGGGATTTGCTATCTTTAACTCCCTGTTCTTCAGCATGACCTTTCCGCCTGTCTTTTTATATGCGCCGAAGATGGTCTTGCAAAGCTCGGACTTCCCGGCTCCCACCAGGCCGGCGATTCCTACCACCTCGCCCTTTTTCACCTGTATGGACACGTCCTTTACCTTGCCGCCTGCACCGGATAAGTGTTCTGTCTGAAACAGCACCTCTCCAATCTGGCAGGCTTCCTTTGGGAAGTTCTCCTCGAACTTGCGCCCCAGCATCTTCTCCACGATTTCTTTTGTGGTGGTCTCCCCTGTAACCGGCGTGGTGTCAATCATTTTGCCGTTTCGCATCACCGTATAATTTTCGCAGACCTCCAGGATTTCATTTAACCGGTGGGAAATAAAAAGAATCGCAATATTTTCCGTTTCATGCAAATGTTTCACAATCCGGAACAGTTCCTCTGTCTCGGTATTACTTAATGGCGCGGTTGGCTCGTCAAGAATCAGGAAATTACATTCCGACCGGATGGCCTTTGCTATGAGCACCATCTGTTTCTGAGCCAGGGACAGGTTCTGCACCAGTTCGTGCTCATCCACCTGATCGCGGCCGATATGCAGCCGGTCCAGGGCCTCGCGCCCCTGCTTATATGCTTTTTTCCAGTTTACGATATAGCCGCTCTTACCCATGACCATATCGTTCTGTACAATGTTCTCCGCAACTGATAAGGTGGGATACAGCGCCATATCCACTTCCTGATACACAATCTGGATTCCAAGCTTCTTGGCATCCACCGGTGTCCTTACCTCCACCTTTTTTCCATTCAGCAGCACATCTCCGGTATAAGTGGAGTTTGCCCCTGCCAGCACCTTCATCAAAGTTGATTTCCCCGCTCCGTTGGCGCCCACGACTGCCCGGATTTCACCGGTGGTCACCTCAAAGTTAATGTCATCAAGTGCTTTGACGCCCGGAAATTCAATGGAAACATGTTTCGTCTCTAATTTAATCCTATCCATGGAGTCCCTCTTTTCAGCGATACAATCTTTTTAAAAAAGGGAAACGCAGGCCAAAACCCGCGCTTCCCAAAAAAACGATTGCCTGTGGTTTTGTGTTCTAAAAAAACCTCGTTTTTTACTGGCCGCTTATTTGTGAATCAAATCCTTTGGCATCCAGTCTGCAGCAGACAGATAATCCAGATTTCCGTAAGTCTCGCCGGCAATATTGCCCAGGTTCTCTACGGTGGAGTCTGACTTAAGCGCATCTGCCTTGATTGCTGTACCGGGAACTTCAACTACATCCACTCCGCTCTCGCCGGTTGCCGGGTCAAAAATCTTATCGTACTGGTCTGCCAGCTCCAGCATAAGGATACGCATACCAATCTCGCCGTTCATGGTCCAGTCGGTTGTGCCGGCCGCGGTCCAGATGTCAGGACGGGTCTGCATGTTGGTCACGTCAACCGGGTCAATATCAACCGATGCCATTGGAAGCGCGTCGCCGTTCTTGCCGTTAAAGTTGTCATTTTCAGCAATTGCATTGTAAACGCCCTGGCCGTACAGGTCATAGTATGCAATAACGCCGTCCACATCTGCCCTGTTCACGCCCTGCAGATATGCAGCTGTCACTGTGTTAGCCGAGTCAACGGAATCCTGAAGAGGCTGTACCTCGCCTACGGTCACAATCTTACCGGCAGCTTCATACTCCTGCCAGCCAACCTCGCGGCGGTCAAACGGGCTGTTGTAGTTAGGACCTCTCCAAACCTTAATCAGGCGGACGCCCTCGCCGTACTTTTCAATCATCTGGTCCAGAAGAACGGTTACCAGGGACTTATCCTGCTGGAACATCTGGGTAACGCCCGGAAGCTTCTGATACTCTCCGTCAGAGTAGAACTGGGTGTCAAAGGTAACAATCTTCATATCCGGATACTGCTCTGTGATTTCCTTAAGGAATACATAGGAACCGTCCTGGTTGCCGTGGCTGACCAGCAGTCCGTCATATCCTGCGGATGCGCAGGTACGGATGGTATCCTGCCACTTGTTGAAGTCACCGTCACAGAAGAAGAAATCAAACTTTACATCCAGGGCTTCGCAAAGAGATGCGCAGGAATCTTTCCACATCTGGAAAATGGTTGCGGAAGGCAGAAGCATGATATAGGCTACTTTCTTACCTGCCACCGGGTTCTCTGCTGCAGCCGGCGCTGCTGTGGTATCTGCCGCTGCCTCTGCTGCCGTGGTCTCCGCCGCCGCTGCCGCGGTGGTCTCTGCGGCCTTAGTCTCTGCTGCCGTGGTGGATGAACCTCCCGATCCGCCGCAGCCTGCCAGCAAGGATGCTGCCATAGCAGCTGCTGCAATTACACTGACCACTTTTTTCATTTTTTTCATTGTACTCTTTCCTCCTTTTTTGTTATTGATATTGTTTACTAAACAATATGTGTGCCTCGTTCTTTGTGTTAACTAAATACTACAACGAATTTTCTTTAATGTCAATATGTCTTTGGTATTTTTGTTATTATTTTCCATTAATTATTGTGTTTATTGTGCATTTTAATTGTTCAAATCAATAAACAGCTGCATTTTCACCCTTTTGGTATTTGTCTTTGTTTAGTAAACATTCTAATTTATATATTGAATTGACCCGGTTTCAACCCTGTGTTATAATTCAAACTATAATATGATTAGTAAATTACGTGGATTGTTCAATGGTGTTTAATTTAACGTCTGCAATCCGGAAAGAGAGATTTCATATGACCGTCAGAGAGCTGGCCAAGCAGATTGGCGTTTCGCCCGCAACCATTTCCATTGTGCTGAATGGAAAGAAGGGTGTCAGTGAGGATACACGGAAGAAGGTGTTGGACGCAGTAAAATCCTGCCAGTACACGCCTCCTGCCCGCAAGCCCAAAAGCGGCAAGAACGTGCTCCTGGTTAAATACTATAAAAGCGGTATGCTGGTAGAGGAAAATCAGGGATTCATTTCCATGATTATTGATTCCATCGAGGAACAGCTCCGCACAGAGCAGCTGGGTATGACCATGACCGTGGTCAAAACCGGCCTAAAGCCGGCCCTGGATTCCATTGATTACAGCAAATACTGCGGGATGTTCCTGATTGCCACCGAGGTAATGCGGGATGAATTCTCAGCCCTTGATTCCATTCCCATCCCTTTTGTAGTGGTGGACAACACGGTTCCCAACCATTACTGTAGCAGTGTATGCATGAACAATGCCGAAAATGTCCATATTGCCCTCCAGTACTGCAGGGAATGCGGACATACCGAACTTGGATACCTGGGCAGTACCACAGGTGCAGAAAACTTTAATGAACGGCACATAGCCTTTCTAAGATATGTAAAAGAATTGAATTTTAAGTTTGACCCCCAAAATGAGTTCCGTGTAAAACCCACCATGCTGGGAGCCCATGACGATTTCTCCAAAGTACTAGATCAGAATCCGGTGCTTCCCTCCTGCTTTTTTGCGGAAAACGACACCATTGCCCTAGGTGCCATGAAGGCCCTGAAGGAAAAAGGGTACAAGATTCCCAATGATGTATCCCTGATAGGCTTTGACGATATTCCCTATTCCTCCATAAGCTCTCCCACCCTGACCACCATCCACGTACAGAGAAAGATAATGGGTAAGCAGTCTGTCATCCAGCTGATGCAGCTCATAGAGGACCCCCGTTTCATGCCCATGAAGACCCAGATTACGGGAAAGCTGGTGGAACGCTCCAGCGTGAAGAACCTTGCGTAATCAAACAAAAATCCCCCGGCCTCTCAAACTTGAGGGACCGGGAGACCGTAGTCAGGTACTTGCTCCGTTTTATTTTATGACACCTTATCCGACTGATTCTGCTTGCTTTTCCCCTTCAGGGATTTGGAGGCAGCCTTGTGATGGGCCTTGGCACTGCGCTTTTTCCGGCCGTCCTCCTTTTTCTGGGCCAGAAGCTCCACATCCTGCTCATCCGCCATTTTTGCCGTCTTCACAGCATAAAAGCGGTCATCCTCTGACTTTTTCACCCTTATTTTCCCCTTCACATACCCATGCTCAGGGCATACGGCCAGGCAGAAATAAAATCTCTGTCCATAGGGAAACCATCTGAGCTTCTTGCGCAGCATCCTGCTGCATTTCACGCATTTCATATCCGTTATATCCTTGTCTTTAAGGATATCTTCCCTGGAGTCAAATTCTCTGGACACATATTTTGAATATTCAGGAAAATGCAGCCGGTATTCTTCAGCTTTATTTCTGGGAAGTCCGTAATAATCCACCGACACATAGATTCCAAAGGTCTCCATGTCCATCACCGAAAGGATGCGGCCGGTATAATAGGCATCATCCAGCGCCCTGTGAAAGGGCCTCTCCTCCTCCATTCCCTGAAGCTGTACCGCCATATCAAGGGAAACCTTGTTTTTTCCGTCCCCGTACTGAAGGCAGTAAAGCTTCTGGATATCCAGATAAAGAAGGGGCCTGGGAAACGGGTTGGGAAGCTTGTGATATGCCATATTCCTCTGAAGCTCGGTCAAATCCATGGAACCCCAGGTGCAGAAGCGGAACTCCTCCTCCCCGCACCATGCAAGAAAACGGTTCATAACCACATCAAAAGGCTCTCCCGCCTGGCGCAGCTCCGCCATATCCATGTGTGTTACTTCCGAAATCTTAAAATGCATCTTTTTATAAACCTTGGGCCGGATCAGCTTGTGAAACGTTCCTGTCTCTTCAAAATTCCCGTTTAGCTTCACTGCTCCGATTTCTATAATTTCAAAAGGAAGATGCTCCACCGAATCTTCCTTTCCATTGGGACTCTGGTTCCATTCCAAATCAAAAACAATGTAATTCATCTTTTCATCCTGTCACTATACAATCTCAATTTACTTACCTATCTTACCATATCGGAAAGGATATGGAAAGGGGCTTTCTATGTCATTGATTCCCAGTATTGCCAATTCTGTCACTGTATCCTTTGCTCTCATGTACCCTTATGCCGTGAGCGGAGTATATGACAATGAATGCCATCCTTTGAATGCCTTCCTTTGGGTACTTTCCTTTGGATACCATCCTTTGGGACCTTTGAATTGTTAACCACATTCCACTTTTATGTTGACAATTAGGCGGTGACTATCTATAATAAGTAAAATATAACGGCAAATTTCAGAGAGGTATTCAATATGATAAAACTCATACAAGCTGCCTGCCAATGGGGACAGAAGGATTTTGACGGATGGGTTATCGGAAAGGCCCGGTACTGTTTCCACCGCCAGTCAGAACCCGCATCATACGAATCCATGCCAAAAAAGACTGCTCCCGGATATGTCCTGTTGGAAATCACTGCATATGATACAGACCGCCAGCCCTGCCAATCTCTTGAAATTTGTCTGGTGGACACTAAGGCTCTCAGGAATACCGGAAGAGCCATGAGGGCCGGGGATTTAGGGGATATAGAGGATTCCGGGGCGGCCAGGTATTCCGGAGATTTCAGGCATTCCGCAGTTCCCAGGCATTCCGCAGTTCCCAGGCATTCCGCAGTTCCCAGGTATTCCGCAGTTCCCAGGTATATGCCGGACCAGCTGACAATGACCTTTCCCCAGAAATGCCTTGAGAGCTTCCTGGCTGCTTCCGGGGATACCAACCCGATTCACTATGGACCGGATGCAGTGATTCCCGGTCTGTGGATACTAAACCGGCTGGAGGGATTATACGGCTCCCGGAGCCCTGCTGAAACCCTATCCATACGGTTCCTGCATCCTGTCCATGCAGGCGGTTCTGTCCGCCTGGTACAAAAAAACAATATAGTAACAGGAACCATGGGCAGTATAACCTGTTTTACCATGTCCATTCACACACCAGACCAAACTCAAAAACGGAGGTAATCATGAATCAGAAACTCAACACCATGGAACTCACCAAAATGGCATTGCTGACCGCATTAATATGCGTTTCCGCTTACATTGTCATCCCGCTCCCGTTTACACCGGCCAGTCTTACAGCCCAGACCCTGGTTGTCAACCTTATTGCACTGCTCCTGACTCCCAGGCAGGCGGCATTTACCATGGTCGTGTATATTCTTCTGGGTCTGACCGGTCTGCCTGTATTCTCCGGCGCCATGGGCGGTCCCGGAAAGCTGTTCGGACCAACAGGGGGATATATCATGTCATGGATTCCGGCTGTCATCCTCATGTCATGGTTAAAAGGAAAACATTACAGCTTTAAGCGGTATTGTCTGGTGACCATTCTGGTGGGCATGCCTGTGATTTACCTGGTGGGAAGCGCCTATATGAAATTTATAACCGGAATGGACTGGGCAGCTACCTTCACAGCCGCCGTTATTCCATTCATTCCCCTTGACATTTTTAAATGCTTTGCTGCCGCCCTGATTGCGAAGCCGGTGCAGATAAGTCTGTCAAACGCCCAGCGGGCGCGTTAGGAGGCTTTTTATGGACAATGTATTCATACTGGGCGGGCTGCGCAGCTATATCGGCGTTAAAAACAGTGCATACCGCCATGTGCCCGCAGAACATCTGGGCGCCGCCGTATTAAAGGAACTGACCGCCCGGTATCAGCCGCCAAAGATTGATATGATGATCTGCGGAAACTGTGTGGGCGGCGGCGGCAACATTACCCGTCTTATGGCACTGGAAGCAGGACTTTCAGAATCCATTCCTTCCTTTACAGTGGACCTTCAGTGCGCTTCCTCCCTGGAAGCCGTCATAACAGCCGCCGCCAGGATTGAGAGCGGTCTGGCTGATCTGGTTATTGCCGGAGGTTTTGAGAGCAGTTCCACCCAGCCTGTGCGCAGCTATAACCCTAACCACCCATACGCTGCCGCGACCCAAGCCGATAATCCTTCCGGCAATCCTGCTGACACTTGCAATGCACGCAGGGCGGAGCTTTCTCTGACATACAACACTGCCAAATTTATTCCCGGTCCCCATCGTGAGGACGTGATGCTGCAGGGTGCTGAAAAGACTATATGCTATTACCATATAAGCCCCCGAGAAATGGATGCCTGGGTGTTGGAAAGCCACAGACGGGCGTACAGAGCCGCCCGGGAAGGCCTTCTTGACGGCATTACCGTCCCTGTATTCGGCCTTGGCCATGATGAGGGAATCCGCCCCCGCCTGAACCAGCGCCTGCTGGACCGGCTGCCCTGTGTCCTGAAGAACGGCCGGTATCTCAATGCCGCCAATGCCTGCACCATGAACGACGGGGCTGCCTTCCTTCTTCTCTGTTCGGAACAATATCTGAAAAAGCACAAACTTTCCCCCCGCTTCCGCCTTACAAATGCCTGTACGGTTGGGGCTGACCCTCTCATGAGTCCTGCCTCCGTGCTTTCTGCTGTGAGCGGCCTTTTGGAACGCAGCGGACTTTCCATGGATGACATAGGAGCCATTGAATGCAACGAGGCGTTTGCCGCCATTGATGTTCTCATCAGCCGGGCTTATCCGGATAAGGCTTCCCGTTACAACCAGCTGGGCGGCGCCCTGGCCTATGGACATCCCTATGGGGCATCCGGCGCCATTATCCTCCTTCATCTGATGAGGTCCATGGAACTGTCAGAAAGCAGCCGCGGCATATGCTGCGCAGCAGCTGCGGGCGGAATCGGAAGTGCCATTCTTCTGGAACAATAAACAGCATCATTTCCCCAACTGTCATACGTCAAAAGGAGTTTTCCATGAAGCATTCTATAGATTATCTCTCTATGATTCAGTCCATTCCGGCCCACAGGACAGCCCTGATAGAGGACGGGCAGTTTTATACATACGGCTCCCTTACCGGGGAAGCCTGCCGCATCCGTTCCCTGGCCCCGGAATCATCCGGACTTTCCCTGGCCTGGATCAGGGCGGCTTCTGTGCATGACCAGCTGGTGCAGTTTCTGGCACTAAGCGGTACATCCCGTGTACCTGTCATTGTGCCTTCTGATATGAAAGCTGTTTCTGAATCCTTTATAACAGAGGAAATTCCTGACCGGGCCTGTATGGCAGTGCTTACCTCCGGTTCAACTGGACGGCCTAAATTATGGTTCCGTACCCTGGATAGCTGGGCCTCCTTCTTTCCTACCCAGAATACTATCTTTGGAATAACTGCCGAAACACGGCTCTTCTGCCAGGGCAGCCTGGCATTTACCGGCAATCTGAATCTGTATCTGTCCCTTCTGTCACTGGGTGCATCCATCATCACTGCTTCCCCTGTTAATCCTTCTGTCTGGTGCAGGGAAATAGAGCTTCACCATGGGAACGCCCTCTATCTCATCCCCTCCAAACTCCGGCTCCTGGCAAAATACACCTCCCATCCCTGCCCGGACATCAGGACCATCCTGGCAGGTTCCCAAAGCCTTGGCCGCAGGGACATGGTTCTTTTGAAAGCTGCCTATCCCGGCAGCTGCTGTTACCTCTATTACGGGGCCAGTGAACTGAGCTATGTCACCTGGCTGACTGACCGGGAAATGAATGATAATCCGTCCTGTATCGGAAAACCCTTCCCAGGCGTAGACGTAACCCTCTGTAACGGTGAAATCTATGTGGATACTCCCTATTCCGCCATAGGAATTACAGGGCCTTACAGTGTTGGCGATACAGGCTATATGGACCGTGACGGCTATTTGTACTTTAATGGCCGCAAAGATAATGTATACAATATTCACGGGCGAAAAGTCTCAGCCGTAAAAATAGAAAATGCCCTGAACTCCCTGCCTCAGGTACAGGAGGCTGCTGTCATCTTTCAAAATAATGCTCTGCGGGCCCATGTTGTCCTCCCTGCGCCCAATGCACCAGGCCAGGATGCAGCTGCCCTGCGACGCACCATAAAAAGGCAGCTGAATGATTATCTGGAATCCTGGGAAATTCCCAGAGATATTATATTCCATAAAAACCTTCCAAAAAACAACAGCGGAAAGACAGTCAAGGGACTGCTCTCCGCTAAGGAATAATAGACTATTTAAGACTGAATTCATGGGCAGGCTTGTCATACTGCCTCCCGGTAATCACACTGGCTGTCAGGTCCGTGCAATTATATACAATGGACCACTGCGTGGCATTCAGGCGTCCTGTTGTCTCAGACACATGCCAGTCCTTGGATGCTGCCTCCAGAAAGCCCATGGCTTCCTGCTCATCCTTAACAATGCCGGCACATTCTCCCAATGCCTGTTCCAATATCTCATAACGGTCCTGGCCATTTCCAAAATTAAATTTCTTCTCCGACAGCAGGAAATTCGTAGCTGCCTGGTAGTCTCCCTTCTTCCCTATTACTTCAAACTCATTATCAACATACTCCACCACCGCGCTGCTGCCCTTGGCATCTGCCAGCTGGAAGTGATAGCAGCTCCCTGCTGACGAGTGCATGTCGTACTGTGCCAGGAGCTCCAGGGCCTCATCCACATTGGCGGCCTTATCCAGCATAAGACGTATGGCCGTGGTGGTGGTAATATCCGTCCTGCCCGTATCCTGGTTTGTAGGTTCGTCGCCAATCCGAAGCACTGCTACTGCCAGCCCCTTTTCATTTACACCGTCCAGAGGGGCATAGGGTGCTGCCAGTGTTATAATTTTGCGTTTCAAGGTATCCGGCAGTTTGTCCTCCCCAAACCCCAAAAACGCCAGGTTAACCGTTGACATGGAACGGTAGCCGTTCTCAGGCTCTGTTACCACAAACAGGGCCGGAGAATAGGTCAGGTCAAAATTCCGGCCGAATACGCGGTCCCCATCCTCTGTCTGTGCGCTGAAGGTGGAACAGCCCAGGTCGGGAATGGAAAACTCCAGGGGAATGCCCTTAAGCAGACGTTTTGTCACAAACTCCACCAGCTCCCTGTCACTGCTGGCACCTGTTTCCAAAAATTCATCAAACCCATAATCCCCATCATACTTCATGGTATATAACACATTGTCGTCCACTTTTTTAAGTGAATACAGCGTCTTTAGTTCATGCCGGAACAGGAATGCTCCTCCTGCCGCTGCAATGAGAATCACGGCCGCCAGCCCTGCCGCTATAACTGCCAGCCATCTTTTTATGTTTCTTGTCTTCATGATATATGTCTCTCCCTGTCTTTTCCGCTTTTAGATAAAATAAAAAGAACCACATACTCGTGATTCTTTCTGAGAGGCGACGACCGGAATCGGACCGGTGATAAGGGTGTTGCAGACCCGTGCCTTACCGCTTGGCTACGTCGCCATATTAACTTATAAATGACCCCAAGGGGATTCGGACCCCTGTTACCGCCGTGAAAGGGCGATGTCTTAACCGCTTGACCATGGGGCCTTGCATATATAAATTAAAAAACTCCCCGAGTAGGACTTGAACCTACGACAGCGCGGTTAACAGCCGCGTGCTCTACCGACTGAGCTATCGAGGAATAAAATGATACGCTTATTGCACTTTGCGCTGACCAAATCATTATACAATAACTTTGCCAAAATTTCAAGCACAATTATAACTTTTTACGTACCCTCAAAACCACATATTGAATTCCGATTGTTTCACAAACCTTTTCTTCCCTTAACCTTTTGGATAAGCCCTCGACCGATTAGTATTAGTCAGCTCCGTACATTACTGCACTTCCACCTCTAACCTATCTACCTCGTCGTCTTCAAGGGGTCTTACTCGCTTTCGCGATGGGATATCTCATCTTGAGGGGGGCTTCACGCTTAGATGCCTTCAGCGTTTATC
>OGDR01000087.1_pt1 | contig 61686 bp, 75 predicted proteins | sample 1570501 | NCBI WGS metagenome assembly OGDR01 (sample SAMEA2582170, study PRJEB24529) | metagenome | reverse complement strand
CGCATACCGCCTTTTCTTGTTATCCAGCCCTCCGGCTGTATCGGTTGAGCAAAAGCCAGCGTGGGATTGATGTGGTATCTTTATCTAAGTGATACCCCGTTTTCCCACTTAGATACCGCTTTATCAGTTATGTTCATTTTTTCCGCCAACTGACTTTGAGTAAGTTTTTTTTCTTTTCTGCACTCTGAAATGAATTTACCTATTTTTATTTGATTCATTGATTTCACCTCCTACTTAATCATTATATTCTGAACCACTTTTTTGAACATCCCTTGTTGGTTAAGTAGAATAAAATGAATCAATTCCATACTCTACCGTTGGTTTACCTCTTTCCAACCTTGCTCATATTCCAGACAGTAGCTAGAAGTAGTTCTAAGTATAGCTTAAACAAATTTCTGTCTCCCATCAATAGCTTTTCTGCGTCTTTGAATATGCGCTACCTCAAACCTATATTTATCCTATGGCCTGATGATTACTAAAGGATTTATAAGCTATCAAACTCGAAACCAATAGCGCAATTAAGGTTCCCAGCAGTATACACAGAGCTGGAACTAAAGGCTGGTTGTAGTAAGTGGATTGAGCATTAACAGGCAATAACAACACCTCTTGTACGTTTACAGCATTTGCTGGGAAAACTAGCAGTATGTCCCGCAAGGTGTTTTCGGGTAATATCTGGCGTAAGATCCAAGGTGCCATAAATACAGCAAAAGCCACGATCAAAGAGGAAAATGGGCTTTTTGTAATTGCAGAAATCATAGCTGTAATGGCGGCTGTAAAAATACCTGCCAACCAGACAATCATTAACCCGAAAAAGATTAGCTGCAAATTATTCATGGGGATCTCTACACTCAAGAGCGAGAGTCCCAAGTTTGTCTGTATATCTGCATTCCAACCAAGCAAGCCGTAATGTACCCCAAATGCTACACAATAAAGAATAAACACGCCAACAACTAATGATGTGGCAAAAACTATGCTGGTAAGTAATTTTGCAATAATTACCCTATTTTTACCGTATCTCGTCGTTAATATGAGCGCAGCCATTTTGGTGTTGTACTCACCTGAGAATACAGTTGATATAGCAATAACTAATACAATCAAAACGGGAAATGCTATCGCAATCGTAGGTCCGCAAAAGCCTGTAAAGAAATACGCCCAACTATCGTTATATCCGCATTGTAAAGGCTTATCGACATAGGCTGTTCCATAATCTTCTATACTGACTAACCCTGCATTTGTCAAAGGTGGAATGGACGAACCGTGAGCAATAGCGTCTTGTGCTATTTCATCATAGTTTGCTGGTGGAAGAAACATGGTCAGATACAAATATGTTGAGGGTAGTGTTGAATTGGATACGTCGCCCTCCACCATTTGAGAATACTCATTCGGATAGTCTTTTGAAAAATCTGCAACCATTTTTGCTATCGTATCATCGGTAAAATCGCCGGCATATTTTTCAGCAATCGTCTGATTATATACGATTGCCTGTCTGCCGGATAATTTTGTGCCGTCTGGCAGAGCTGTTGAGGTAGCCGAATTATTAAAGCAACACGCTTGTAGAATAAAAAAGCAAACGAGTAGCAATACCGCAATAGAACCAACTACAATTGGATTGGAAAATAGCTTTTTAAGTTCAAACTTTATCATGCGGATCATTGGTTACACCTCCCCATGAAAGTAATGCAAATATAAATCCTCCAAGCAGGGAGATACCAATGCTGCCGCATTACAAGGCTTACTATCAGAAACAATTCTCAAAATCGTTGTCCCATTTTCTGCTTTGCTGTTACAAATGGTATAGCGCTTTTCCAGATGGTCCGCTTCTTCCCTCGATACTCGACACTCCCATACTTTACCAGATATTTCTTGTATAATGTCATTCTCAGCACCTTTTTTGAGAAGTGCGCCATTCTTAATCATAAGGATTTCATCGGCAATATACTCAATATCCGTAACGATATGGGTAGACAGTATTACAATCTTATTCTCGGCAAAAGAACTAATAAGATTACGAAACTTTACCCGTTCTTTGGGGTCAAGTCCGGCTGTCGGCTCGTCAAGAATTAAAATCTGCGGATCATTCAAAAATGCCTGTGCTATCCCTAAACGCTGCTTCATGCCACCCGAAAAGGTCTTGATCTTTTTGTCCTTTACTTCGGAAAGATTGAGTGTTTCCAAAAGTTCCAAAGATTTTTCCTTTGCATATCTGGCGTTTAACCCTTTTAGGGATGCCATATAAAGGAGAAAGTTCATTGCCGTAAAGTTTGGATAATACCCAAAATCCTGCGGAAGATAACCAATTACAGCGCGGTAACTCGCTCCCATTTCACGAATGTTTGTACCATTAAATGTCACTTCCCCCGATGTGGGCTTTAGTATATCGCAAATCAAGCGCATCATGGTTGTTTTACCAGCGCCATTTGCCCCAAGCAAGCCATAAATCCCCGGCTCAAAAATTGCATTGATCCGATCTAAGGCTATTTTGCTGCCATATTGTTTTGTGAGCCTATCTAATGTCAGTTGCATACAGCCAGCCCTCCCTCGTCCATATTTTTAATAAACTGTGCTATTTTCCAAATAAGAACAACGAAAGTGCTAAAACACAGAAAAAACCAAATCTGTGTAGTAATACTTTGGTACAATGAAAACCGATTGATACAAAGCAACATGAGAAAGGAAAGTCCAAGGCCTGCGGGAAATATAGGGAATATCCAGTTTTTATTTCTCGCCAGGCTTGTTACAAAAAAAGAAACGATACAAGCCAGGTTAAAGGGTACAAATAAATACAAAGCCATTTCCCATACAGGCAAGTTGGTCTGTATGCTTGTCAAAAGAGTAATCATTAAAACGATAAGCAGGTCAATCGTTCCAATAATCGAAAGTTTGATTGCTACAATTTGCCTGAGATTGTATTTGCAGCTCTGCTCCAATTCCCACATCTGATATGAGAAACTTTTGCAGACTTCGGGAAAACCAACTACGCCGAGTAACGCTACAATACATGAAATAGCCGAGAGGACGGCAGTAATATCGGTACTGCTGTTGATTTGGTTAATGAGAAAAATACATAACCCGACCGCCAATAATTGAGCAAGCCACAAAAGTGGGGATATATATTTGAACTGATTGCCAATTCTCTTATACCAGCACACTTCCTGTACGGGATTTTTAATTAAGAGCTGCTTCCCGGCCAAAATCGTTTTTCGTATATTGGCTTCATCGGCTGGCGCAACGGTATATGATTCCAACTTTTTCTTGAAAAGTTTCTCTTGATTTTTCACACCTTAAAATCCTCCTTATCCAAATATCGCTTTAACTTATCAAGCCCCTGTCTTAACCTTGATTTTGCTGTTGGCAGACTTACTCCTGTAATGGCTGCAATCTCTTTCAATTTACGGTCATGGTAAAACCGCAAGATGACAACCTCTTTTTGCATATCGGGAAGTCGATCAAGGGCTTGCTGTATGATCTGTGTGTCCTCTTGCCGCAAGATTTCTTCCGAAACATTTACATTACTTTCAACAGTAGAAAGTGTGTCCATATCCACAAAATCAGGAGATTTCTTTTTGAAATAGTTGTTACAGGTATTCACCGCAATAGTGAGCAGGAAGTTAATAAATTTTCCTGTTAATCTGTATTGCTGAATATGCGTTATCAACTTTAAGAAAGTATCCTGCGTCAAGTCAGCGGCAAGTGTTGTATCTCCATTACAGCGACGAACACAAAAATTATATATATTTTGATAGTATTTCCGTACCAGCGTTTCAAAGGCTTCTGTATCTCCGTTTTGGATACGCCTTATCAAAATATAATCTTCTATGTTCACCACCTACTTTCTTCGTAAAGCGTCCTATATAATAGTAACAATTGTGCTGCCTAAAAGGATTTAAGGTTTTATATGTTATTATACTCTTATCAACAGACTTTCAGTTTCTTTGGGTATCAACCCGACGCGGAAAAAACGCCCCGAGAAACATACCTGCGAAGATGCTGATTTGAATATGATGAACGGTTCTGCCACGATATCAACAAAGAATACCCTACCCATTTTTCATCCTATTAAAATAGCCGCCTGCCATGATTCTGGTAGGCGGCTATTTTTACTTTGCCCGTTTCTTAAAATAAACCAAGAAAGTGATAAGGACCTCAACACAGTATCCGACACCGAACAGCACATTTCTTACTGCGACCTTGTCCTCGGCTTCGTGTAAATCACCATAAGTACAGACGGTAATTGGAAGTACCGTTCCATCCTTCGGGGTATAGCGCACTGATACAACGCCTTCGTACCATTCTGTATACTCGCATACCACCATCCCGTTCACATCTTCCAATGTGCGATGTTTGGCTTCTTCCATGGTGATCTCGTTGCCAAATTCATCGTACCAGGTTGCGCTTTTATCTTCCGATACCCGCTCCCATGCCTCTTCTTCACTGATTGTATTTCCAAGATTATCATACCAAATAATGTTGCTATCTTCACGATTTTCCGAATTTTGAGGGGAGTCAGGCCTTTGTTCCATAAATGCGATGAAACTATCGTAGTCTTGGAAAGTAGTACCCTCCATGATAGACCAAGGCCCCCAGATGGAGGTAGCTGCCTGATGGCCGATAAAGGTAAGAAGCAAAAGGCCACTGAGCGCAATGGCGCAAATCCGTTTGAGCCTGTGATTATGATAGTATACTCCGCTTTCTTTTTCGCTCAGTACATAGATTCCTTTCTTCACAAATGAGGCGTTCAAGAAGTAACAGATTATAGCATACACAGCCAGAAATGCCACCGCACCAATCACGCCAAAGAGGAGCATACTATCTGCACTCAGTCCCATATAGGAATCTACCAAAAGCAACGGTGCAGTAAAGCCTACAAAGCACACTGTTGTACCAATGGATCTTTCAGCCAATGCTATGATTCTTCGACGAAATGCGGATATGGATTCCATATCCAAGCCGCCGTCTTCCACACGCAGGAGTGCGCGATTTACGAAAATTGCCTGGCAAGCAAAACTGACAACAAAAAAGATTGTGCCGCATAAAAACCCTAACACCGCTTTAAGAAAGACCAGATTACAAATCAGAGCGGCAATCAGCCCCAGAAAAGAAATTCCGATGGAAACATATGTCTGCGTCCGATACTGAGACAGGGCAGAGTTCAAAAGGCGCTGCCGTTGTTTTTCTCCTTTTTGTGTTGTATAGCAGTCTTCCAGTGGTGCGTTCCGTTCTTCCGGAGATCTCCGCTCTCCGCGAAGCAGTTCATCACAGGTTACACCAAATATTTCTGCGATGACTGGAATCAACGATAGATCGGGAGTACCTTCATCCCTTTCCCAGCGGCTAACCGTCTTATCTGACACATTCAAACGGTCGGCAAGATCCTTCTGTGTCATTCCGTTTGCTTTTCTCAGTGCGGCTATGAATCCACCAATCGTTTTCTTTTCCATAATCCTTCCTCCCTGGGCTTTGGTATTTTCGTCCTAATTCTACGATTTTGATAGTGAGAATACCACCCGCGAGGCAGAGAATCACTCTCATAATCCGAGAATATTGTGAAACCTTCATGGTGATGTTATTTATGACGAGTCACCGGGAGAACAAGTCAATTTCCGCAGCAAAACACCGTTGCTCATGAAAAACAATTCTCCACTCCACCAGCTTCACAGGCTCAAAATGCAGAGAGGAGCAAGCCGCATGAAGCTTCCCCTGATTCTGATGTCCATAAATAATGGCCGTTGGGCCGTCCGAGCCGCCGATGATGCCCACCACCATTGCGCATGAGGCGGCGGTGGGCTGACCCGGGGCCGGCGGGGACTGCCGGGGGCGGTCACCTTCATCGCAGTCCGCAATGTCCATCACGCCGTCCGGCGGCTCCGGTGTGATGGTATAACTCATGGCCACATAGTGGCTTGGATGCTCCAGCCCTGTATCCGGCATCCGACTCCAGTCCATTTCTTGTGCCTCATACTCCTGCAAGGTAAGAATATACTCCTGGTCGTCATAGGAGAAATGAACCGTATCCCCTGGAGTGCTGATCCGAAAATGCGGACCAGGTACAGAAACTGCGTCCGGGAGCATGGCGACAGAGAGTTGACGGATTTCTGGCTTCCGCTTGGTTGCCCAGGGATAAGAGGAGCGCAGGATGACCCATGCATAGTTCAAATCCAATCCATAGTGCTCCACGGCACGCTTGGCCTCGTCCTCCACCACATACTCGGGTCCCAGGCAAGGGTTATAGGAGGTACCATAGCCGTGGGTGGAAGGCAACTCCTTCCCGTTCAAATGCAGAAAGGAATGGAACTCAACGCGCATTGGGTTGTCCAGATCCAGTTGCATCTGCTGTTCTTGGGTAAAGTTTTGCCCTGCTTCATTTTCAGGCGTCAGGTCCCATTTCTTCATAAAATCACGAATCGCAGCGGGTTCTGCTCGCATACAGAAGTCCACAACAATTCCCTTACTGCAGAGATAGATGGAGGGAATTATCCAGTGATGCCCCGCCCAATCAAATTCTTTTTGAATGGGCAATTCCTTTCCAGGACGCTCCCGCCGGCTACTCCAGAATCCGCCGTCAAAAGTAACTTCCCACTTTGAAGGTGGCTGCGGGGCATCTGGATTCATGTCCAGGTCATAATAATCTTCCGTGAATTTGATTTTGTCGTAAGCAAACCCGCTCTGTACCTCGTGGAGATACTGCCATGGGTGTTCCATGGGAGCGAGGCCGGTCTGCTGGGCCAGCTGCTCCAGCACTTCCGTTTGCTCTTGAGTGGGGGGATTTTTTGCAAGAAATGCTTGAAACTGCGACTCGTCCCACTGCCATGCCTGTTCCAGCGCATCGCAGCTGCCGCAGGCCAGCAGCAGCCGCAGAAAGTCCGAAAAAGTCCGGGCCAGCGGATGAACATAGTTTGGAGCAACATTCATCGGGCTGACGGCAAACACCATCTCCCCAAAGCCGCGGATCAGGCAGTAGTGGATGCCATCCACACCCGCCCAGCCGATGATTGTGGCCCCCTTGGGGGTGCAGAAATAGGTCTCATCCCCGGCGCGCTTTTCAACCCCCAAGAGTGTCAGGTCAATGTTCTTTTTTGTAAAGTTCCGATAGGTCCATTCCATTGCTTTTTCCTCATTCCTAAACATCACTGGCCTGCCATCCAGTGCTGGTCAGCTCTGTGCCGTAATGCTCCGACCAAAAGCCGTTATCAAGTGAGATCGTGAAGAACGGCGTCATTTTGTTGTAGAGTTCTGTGTCTGTGGGCTTGGGGATGCCAAGCAGAAAAGTACAAAACTCCGGCGTCACATTGCCTGCGATGATTTTCCCATACCGCCAATCCGCATTCTTCTGCTTACCGTATTGGAGTGCTAGATCAATGCACTCCATTTCTTCTGTCCAACAGTGGATCTCAAATGTCTTCGCAGTTTTCAAGGCTTCGGACATATAGGTTCGCCACCTGCTGTTGGTTTCCTCGGTACCATCCAGTACTACCGACCAATGCTCGCCAGCATTCTCTGGGGTAATAGGCGCTGGCTTGAGTTCACCGATCAATCCCGATAGAGTATTCTTCAAGTCCTTTAATTCCATAAAGCACCCCTATAATTCCTTGGCTCCGGTTCCCACACCCACCGTTGGATTACATTCTATAATATACTCTCAAGTGGCATCAGGTATCAAGCGTACAGCAGTACAAAGTATTGGTGTCAGTATCATACAATCCAACCGTAACATTGAAAGACGAACGATCCAAAATATCTGTTTCCTTTTCTTCTTGACGGTCTATAAGGATGTAGTAGCCATTTTGGATTTCTCGCACAAGCGGATTTCCGTTCCCATCGTTGATAAACGGCCCGATGCTGCTTGTTCCGTCGTTCACTCCATACACCAGAGCTTGTACTGTTTCGTCCAGTGGGAATGCCTTCCACTTTGCATTCCCTTTTATCTCGTCTAAAACACTGAGATCACTGAAACTGAGGGCGACGCTCGAAACCCCATCGCCGTGGAATCCGCCATGCGTATCCGTAGCAGATAGTTCTTTTCCATCGGATGCATCAATACCAAGTTCCGCCGAAACGGTATCTTGCACATTTTTTGAATCGCACGCTGTAAAAGCAAACAGGACAAATAGAATTGCAAAAGAAAAGGCTATCTTTTTCATAGTTCTTGCTCTTCTTTCTGCTTTGAACGTTTTTTTAGAACCTGGTCGCCGATTATGCCAACAAGGCTTGCTACTACGAAGCACCACATCCAGATTATCCATAGATTGTTCAGCCCTTCACCGTAGTCATAACTAAACAAGACTCCAACTGCAAACCCGCCTATGTATCCGAACGAAATAAGCAGCGGCGGCACAGCCTTTTTTCTTATTAAGCCCGTAACCACTATTAGAAGTACACCTACAATGCAAAGGGCCAACGGAAACCCCTTCATGCCATGTAGGTCAAATAGTGGGTATCGAAATATGAGGTAGGAAACCAGAATTGCTGCCAGAGATAGAATTCCAATCATTCTTCCTTTCATGGTTATTCCTCCTGCTGCGTGGCTTTCGCATAACGCCATCGCCATTCATTCCAAAATGCTGTGTAGCCGTTTCTTGCAAACTCATCATCAGGGATTTTCTTAGGGCGACAGGACTTATAGTAGCCCTCTACCTTGTCCACAAAGCGGATTACTTCTGCTTGATAATCACTCAGAGATACCCATTCTTCGTAGCCGGATGGGAGTATAAGCCTCACTCCGTCGCTTTCGTGGACAACAGACCAGTCCAATCCATTACCACATCCAGAAATTGTAACTTGGGATAGATCCTGATTCGCAATTAAAAAGTGACCACAACATGGAACCATCTGAATATCATATTCTGACATGACCTTATCTTCGGTCAAGGTTTTGAGTAGATAAAGTGCGGTTGCGCTAACCGTTCCATCATACTCCATCGTTGTTTTGCCAATCTGCACAGTAACATGGCCGTGGAGGCAGAGATCTTCAGGATCGTCTTCCGGCCCGCAAATCCAAGTAAATTTATCGACATCAATGAGAAAAGTTCCCAAAACAGCCACCACCTTTACTACAAAGCGTCGTATAGAGTTTTAGCATTCTGAATCCTTCACTCCAGGCTCTGCTGATATTGTGTCTTCAGCATTTCTTAAATTAAAGCGAGAAAGAAGATGGTAGCTACTCATAAAACAGCATCAACAATCAACTGAAACAGGGTAGCTGCCATACGGATTGCCACAAAAGCGGGTAAGAGGTCAAAGACTTCTTGCCCGCTTTTTCTGTGCCGCGTGGAACGATAGAAAGGCATTTTTGCGCTTTCAAGGGATACGATACTACTTGTTCTGTTTCCGTTCTCTGCAAGTCGCATAAATCAAGGCTTTTCGCCTGCCTAAATGTCCACGCTGGCATGGCAAAATGTTACGCAGTAGACCGCCATTTTTGAGGGTGGGGATATAAACACTCAACTCTTGTGTTTTCAAGTCTGCAAAACCGCGTTGTGTAAGGCGCTCTCGCTCTCTATTGCGTAACACATCATCATAGATTGAGGGCGCAAGCGGTCTATCCGTTTGCGCCCTCTTGATTACCCGACAGCAAAGACGGGCAAAGCCGTCAAGGACGCGAAGCGCGAAGTTTATCCTTGACGGCTTTTTCTGCCTTTGCTACTTGTCATCTGTCAAAGCGGAACTTGGGTAGTGCTTCCATTAAGGACGCTTTGAGATAATCTTGAATATCGTCGTTGATACTCCCTTGAAAGTAGGACAGATATTTGATGTAGCCGGTATAGGTTTGAATGACGGTGTTCACCGCTTCCGGCTCCCCGGCGGTTGCCTTTACAATCGTTTCATAGGGCAGCAAATTGTATTTCCTATTCTTCATCTTCTAACGCCTCCAGTTCTTTTCGTATGAAGCGCAATGACCTTTTTCGTCTACGAAAGATTGTGCTTCTGCAAACTCCGAATAGCCTTCCGATTTCCGTATCGCTGTAACCGAGGTAGTACCGCAAAAACAGCACTTCACGCCGCTTTTCCGGCAGACGCAAAAGCGCGGCCGCTAACTGCTCGCTTTCTACAATGACCGTTTCCCCACGAACGGTAAAAGTGGTAGGCATATCGTATTTCACAAAATACTCGTCTGTTGTGGCAATCGGCTCAAAATCAAACTCCCGAAGATAGTCGAGTGATACCTCAAACTGTTGCTTCCGCCGTATTTTCTTGTAAATACCCAGCGCCGCATGGTAAAGGACAATCTTGCAAAAGGCGTTGAAAGTGCGCTCGATATGTTCCCGATACTGCTCACTATTCATCATTTTTCTCACCCCCTTTCTTCCCAAGCAGGGGGCAAAATACCAAACGCCCACGCAGCATAAAACCGCATGGGCGTTTGGTACAGGAACTATAAGAGATAACTATATGACTTGTGTGTTCATACTCATAGGCGCAAAATCCCATGCAAGCGCAAGGGCTTTTTTTGACCGCAGGTTATGAGAAGAAAGATAATGAAATACAGACATATTGACACATCCCCAATACTGCTAAACGATAAACTTCTCTATGGCAGCAACGATTTTCTTGATTTCTGTATTGGTGGTGTTGATACATAAATCGTAGTTTGCTTTATTGCCCCAATCTTGTTCTGTATAAAATTGGTAGTAACGTGCTCTTTTCTTATCAATAGATATAATTTTTTGCTGCAATTCTTTATCCGTCATCGCCGCTGCGTCGGCTCCCTTTTCCCTGCAACGGGCAATTTTAGAACTTATATCCGCATATACAAACAAGCGAAAAGGGTTCAAATCTTGCAAAACATAGTCTGCACATCGTCCTACAATGATACAATCCGATTTCTCTGCCATTTCGCGGATTATTTCGCTTTCCTGCTTATAAATGGACAGACGATTTTCCAATGTATAGTTGGTAGGAATACCAAAAGTGCGAGCAGTTGTTATTGGTAACAGCGGCAGGGGCCTGCTTTCCTCCACTTGCAACACATAACTTTCCGCTAATTGAGTTCGTTTCATCAATTCATCAATAATCTCTCGGTCGTAATAGGCAATATTCAGTCTTTCGGCTAAACGCCTGCCAACTTCTCTTCCACCGCTTCCAAATTCACGGCCTATGGTAATGATCCGCTTCATATCATGTCCCTCCTTAAAATCCAACTTTCTGATTTTCTTTCTTGCGCTTTATGAAAACAATCAAAACAACTGCTATAATCGCCGTCATGATTTCACTGATAGAATGGCAAAGCCATACGGCTTCGCTGCCAAAAATCAGCGGAAGAACGGCAACCAAAATTGGCGGCCATATGACGCTACGGCATAGAGATACCGTAAGGGCGTTACTTGTGCGCCCATTTGCCTGCCAATAAGAAATCATTAAAATATTAAATCCTGCAAGGAAGAAACCGGAAAAGTAAGGTAGGCTTTTACTTTCCATAAAGTTGATTAGTTCAATATCTCCCGGATTGAAAATCGTGAAAAAGCCGCGAGAGAAGAACACGATCAAGACATAGCACAAAACGCCTATTGCTAAAAATGCTTTAATGGAAAAGCCAAGTAGAGATTTGCTCCGTTTTTCTTCCCCTGTCCCCATAAAATAACTAAATACGGGTTGCAAGCCCTGCGCCATACCAAGAAACAGTGTCAAAATAATCAACATTAAGTAGCCGATGACAAGGTAGGCTGCAAGTCCGATTTCCCCAAAGCCATAATGCACAATGGCAAAGTTATATACAAAGGTAATAATGCCAATAGTAAACTCCATGATAAAGGACGGGAAGCCAAGTACATAGACCGAGCAAATGCTCCGCCACTTCAGTTTGAATTTCGTTAAGTACAAATCCCCGCGCTTGAATATGAAATGGGGCAGCATAATTAAAACGCTGAAAATGGGGCCAAGTGCGGTAGCCAATGCTGCACCGGCAATCCCCATGTTCAATGGGTACATAAACACATAGTCCAAGACAATATTTGATACAGAGCCAAACATGAGGGCAAACATGGCAAGTTTTGGACGGTTATCATTACGCACCAGACCGCTTAACAAGAAACTGAAAAGCAGGAATGGGGAAAAGGTAATGATGTACCACATATAACTGATTGCTTCATCATGGATAACCGGAGTTGAGCCTAAAAGTTCAGCAAGCGGGTGAATAAAAATATTTCCCAATACGCTAATCAACAGCCCCATAACAGCCGTACATAGGGCGGCAAGGCTAAAAATGTGGCGTGCTTTTTCTTTCTCACCTTGACCGAGATGTGAGGAAATCAAAACGCCCGCGCCTGTGGCAACTGCCATAGACAATGCAATTAGTATCTCGACAAGCGGAACAGAAACGGCAGCGGCGGCCATAGCGTCGCGGCCAAGTCGATTGCCAATGAATACACCGTCAACAATCATATAGACCGAGTTAAACAGCAACCCTATCATTTGCGGTACGGCATATTTGGCAAATAAAGTGTGTGATTTGCCTTCATACATGATAATCAATCCTCCTAACAAATAAAAAAAGGCCAGCGTTTGTGTAACGCTGGCCTACTACACAATAAAATGAAACCCCGGCGGGCTGATTTTATTTACAGTCTATTTAATTTTTCCTTTTCTTTTACAAGTCCTATCGCCTCTTTTCCTGTTATGTGGTCGATTGTCATTTCCAACACACAAAGAGGCTTCCACCCACCGTTTATGGCATGATCGCGGCTTGCGGCAGTATCTTCCGGCGCATATTTGATTGCCAATTTTTCTATCGCTGCTCTCTTTTCGAGATCACCTTCGATTATCCGTATTTGTCCAAAAGCAATTACACTTCTAAAATAAGTTGTGTACTCCTCCGGCACAACTAAATCTTTATCAATCACACAAAACGACGCTTTTTCAGTTCTTTGAATAGCGTCTATTTTATGACCGCTTTTTGCGCCGTGAAAATAGATTTTCCCGTCGTCATACACATAACTGATTGGAACGGCGTAGGGATAATCGTTGTCGCCCAAAAGGGCAAGCACACCAGATGTCCCCTTATGCAGAATATCCGCAATCTCTTGCCGCGATAGTTCCTGTTTTTTTCGCCTCATTTCTCGAAATATCATATTGACCTCCACAATATTTTTACTCCTTCCATGGCCGACTGGAGTAAGAATAAGCGTTTCTCGGCAGAAACATATTTTTATTTAGAATATCACAAATTGCATGGTAAGTCAATATCATTTTCCGGATTTTCATTTTTATATAGTGAGGGGGAAAGTGCAACAAAAGCTGCCTTTCAAACGGGATATTGAGTGAGAGAAAGTAAAGGGTTTGGGATTTTCCCAACAAGCCAAAATCGCAAATGGGTACTCATTTGCTGTGCTTGCTCCCTACTCAAAACAAAGGAAAGGACGGGAAAGGAATGGAAAAGAAGCGAACAATCAAAGACGGGCAAATCGTTGTAAAAAATCCACTCTATCAAGAGTTGCCCACACACGAAGTTACAATTCAATCCGGCAGGACGTTCTATCGTTTTACGGGAAGCTACGACGGAAGCCGAAGCCTACCCCATAAAGTTTTACGGCTTATGGGGCACTCCCCTATTGATGAAAAAGACGAGGAGCGTTAAAATGAGTATAAGCAATCCTGTAATGGCAGACTGCCCGCCGATGAAAGGAGCAGAAACGATGTTAAGGCAGTCTGGCAAGATTACCGCCCTCTATTGCCGCCTATCCCGCGACGATGAACTAACGGGCGACAGCAACAGCATTGTAAATCAAAAGGCGATTTTAAGTAAGTACGCAAAGGAAAATCATTTTTCAAATCCATTGTTTTTCGTGGACGATGGATATTCCGGGACAAACTTCAACCGTCCAAGTTGGAGCGAACTTTTGGAAAAAATCGAAAACGGCGAAGTGTCCACCTTGATCGTCAAGGATATGTCGCGGCTTGGGCGTGATTATCTGAAAGTGGGATTTTATACCGAAGTCCTGTTCGTGGAAAAGGGCGTGCGTTTTATAGCTATTAACAACGGCATAGACAGCGCAAACCAGCAGGACAGCGACTTTACCCCCTTTCTCAATATCATCAACGAGTGGTATGCGAAAGACACCAGCAAGAAGATACGCGCGGTGATGAAGTCAAAAGGCGAAGCGGGGGAACACCTCTGCACCAACCCGCCATACGGCTACAGGAAAGACCCGGAAAACAAAAAGCGGTGGATTATCGACCCCGAAGCTGCCGAAGTTGTCAAGCGGATATTCGCCCTTTGTCTGGACGGTTACGGGCCGTCGCAGATTGCCCGTATTCTGAAAGATGATAAAGTCATAACGCCGACAATCCATTTTCAGCAGACAGGCAGGGCGACAAGGAACGCGCCGCCGGATAATCCCTTTAACTGGACGGGCGATACAATAGCCGACATTTTGGAGCGTCCGGAATATCAAGGGCATACAGTAAACTTCAAAACCTACAAGCAGTCCTACAAGAGCAAAAAGACCTGCAATAATCCCGAAGAAAAATGGCTTGTGTTTGAAAATACCCACGAAGCAATCATTGACGCTGACACATGGGCGCGGGTGCAGGAATTGCGGAAGAACAAACGCCGCCCGACGAGGACAGGAAAGACAAATATGTTTTCCGGCATTGTGCGCTGCGCCGATTGCGGTGAAAAGCTGTATTACTGCACAAGCAGGAACTTTGAAGCAAGGCAAGACCACTTTGTCTGCTCTACTTCAAGGCTCAAAGGGAAAGAGGTTTGCGCGACGCATTTTATCCGCGCCGTTGTCTTGGAACGGGGCGTACTCGCCCACATGAGAATGACGATTGCCTGTGTTGCGAACCATGAAGAACAATTCCGCAAGGCTATGGGTGCGAAGCAGAAAGCCGAAGCAAAAAGAGAACTCGCGGCGAAGCGTCGGCAACTGACGCAGGCAGAACGACGGATAGAAGAACTTGACCGACTATTCAAGCGTATTTATGAGGACAACGTAGGCGGAAAACTATCTGACAGCAGATTTCAAATGCTCTCTGACGACTACGAGCAGGAGCAGAAAGAACTGCGGGAAAAGCTGTTGCGGTTGAATGAAGAAATTACAGAACAAGAGGAACAGGCAGAGAATATCGACAGGTTTATCTGCAAGGTGCGGAAGTATCTCGACTTGAACGAGCTGACACCCACTATCCTAAACGACATGGTAAAGGCGGTATATGTTCACGCGCCGGACAAGTCGAAGGGTTATCGGGAACAACAGATTGACATTTCCTATGACCTTGTAGGAATACTCCCCGCGTCTTTACTGATTGACCTGCAAAACGGAGAAACGGCATAGCCGAAGCTACGCCGTTTCCTGAAAACATTCTTATGCTGTTTTATGCGTGCCGCCCCGAATGTAGCCTTTTTGTTTATTTACATTTGCCGGAACGGAACAATATTCCCTACAACACGCCCAATGAAATAGACGACTCCAATATAGATTGCAAAGCAGGCAATGAGCAGCACTGCTGCAATGATCTTGTTTCTGGTCAAGTCATACATTCTCTTCCAGTAATTTCCCGTCACCCATATATCAGAAGCAAAAAACAAGATAAAAAGAGGGCTACTTTTAAGTAACATTGCCATGTTGGAAAGTGCATAGTTTATGAGAATAAAATTGATTGATTCAACAGCCACATTTAGTATTTTAGATGTTTTAGCTTTCACTTTCACACCTCCTTCAAGGTTTTACTAATCTGCGCAGCAATTATCGTAAAATCTCCAGGCAATAAAACGATGGCCGGTTTTTATCCTTATTGCCCCAGTTCTCCGCATCGATGATTTCTTTTATGTCATCTGCGGCCAACTCCTCCATACGAATAGTCCTTTTCCGGATGTACGGCCTATTCTCATATTCCCAATAGCCTAAGAGCCAAACATTCCACATTTCCACGCTATCATCCTGCTGCAGAGCCACTCGGATGTACTCCATGATTTTTCTGGCTCGTCCATCAGTAAATTGAGGCAGCTCCAGATAAACCCCGTACTTCTTGTTACAGTACAGATCCACCTCGTCAAAGAGCAGTAGGCTATAATTGTCATCCGCTCCGCCATCGGAGATGATGCCGGTGTCCAAATTGATGTGCAAAGGATAATCTTGAGATGGCCTGACTTCTGGCAGGGGACTGTTTGCGGCTATAAAAATGCAAGTGCTCATGGCGAACCTCCTAACTGTCTACGACCTATATAACAATTATAACGTTTCTTGCCGCAGAATTTGGACACTATCATTTAGCAAAATAATTCTATGTCTAGTGTCTATTTTGGGTAAGTATCTTCGTTTATAAGTAATAGATAGGTGTAACGGTTATGCAAAACAGAGTGTCAATCTGATCGGAGGTACCGGATATGAAAAAGTGTGTATCAACTGTTTTGATACTATTGATGGTATTGTCATTGACATCATGTAAACAAGAGCCCAAGCAAGGCGACTCTTCTATGCAATATTTTTTCTCAGGGGAAATCATATCGTCCGAAGAAGAATACCTGCTGATTGAAGTGAATGATACCGGAAACAGTAATCTACCAGATGGCTGCACCGTAGAAGTGTCTACAAAGGTCACAGGGTCAGACGAGTGTCCTGATTTTACCGTTGGCGAATATGCGAAAGTGCTATTGGCTCAGAGTGTCAAAGATGATCCTCCAGTGCGTTTAGAGGCTCTATCCATTTATGAAGTAGATGAAATAGGCGGCCCGATGGCTGACACCACGCAGCATGATCTCAGTAAAGACGGAGATCTTGAGATATCAGCCACCGCTGATGGTGATGACCCATTTATGGTAGCTGATGCAATTTCAACGAACAGTGAGAGAATATCAATTTCCAATCATGGTGATGTTCAAATCAACGCATACTTGTACGCTGAAACTGACTTGGAAACTGCAATTAGGGAACTTGTCATTGACAGCGGTAAGACCGAATCGTTTACCGGACTTACTTCAAGCATTTTGTATCGAGTTGCTCTGTCAATCGATGAACCCGGAACAATTGAGGTCACTATCAAAGAGTAAATGCAAAAGCGCCCAGTTCTTCATTGAGTTAACATAGGAGGTCAAAAATATGACAGCATTGTTCCAGTACTTAGAGAGGGTTGCCATTATCTCTATTCCAGCAGTAATCGTTTTCCTCGCATTTACCCCTTACCGTAAGAGAGCGCTGTCCGCAATGAAACTGCATTCTTCGCGCCAGCGTGAAGTAGGACTTGTGTTATTCGTTATAGCCATATTTGGTATCCTCGCTCTGACACTGTGGCCAACATATGTTTGGGAAGATTCTCCTGGAGTATGGGGTAATGTTCGGATACTGATTGAGCGGCCTGCCTGGCGCTCATCCCTCAATTGGGTGCCATTTTCGGTGTTCAAAGACTACCTGGAGGATATTTCCAAGGGCCCGGTGTTCTTCCTGGTAACACTGGTAAATTTCTTTGGTAATTTGGCGATGTTTATGCCTATCGGCTTTTTCCCGGCGTTATTATTCCGAAATGCAACCTGGAAGAGGTCCGTTCTTATCGGCTTTGGAATGTCCACATTGATTGAGGCTGCACAGTACTTCATAGTAAGGAATACTGCAGTTGACGATATCATCCTGAATACAGCTGGCGCCCTATGTGGCTACTTCCTATTCTTGCTTATTCAGAAGTGCTTGCCAAAGTTTGTAAACAGTTTTCAAGTGCAAAGTATTTAACTGAAATTGGGCGGGCCTGCAGGACATCCTGGAGGCTTTCCCTTTTGACTTAATCGAGTGTACTGAGGCTGCTTCGTTTCTTGTGTGAAGTAGATATCACATGGTATAATCGAAAGCACAGTAGCCGGAGGGATATACCATGATGATTTATCTTCAAATGATTGATACTCCAGAGGATCGCTCAAAGTTCGAGCAGCTCTATCTGGAGTATCGCGGCCTCATGTTCCATGTGGCCAACAAAATATTACATAATGAAGAGGATGCCGAGGACATGGTTCATCAGGCATTTTTGAAAGTTGCTGAAAACATTGAAAAAATTGGTGATATCAAGTGTCCAAAAACAGTGAGTTATATCGTTACTATAGTTGAGAGCCAAGCGATAGATCTGTATAGGCGGCGCCAAAAGCGCCAGGTGGTTGAGTTCAGCGACGAGTTATCAGGGCTTTCTGTTGTCTATGAGGGAGAGAATACTTTGACATCCTGCATACTCAAACTCCCTGCGCGGTATCGCGAGGTGATTCTACTCCGTTACTTCCAGGGATACAGCGTGAAGGAGGTAGCAGCAATCCTGGGGCTGTCTCTTTCGGCAGCGTCGAAACTTGACCAACGCGCCAAGAACAGATTGAAAGGTCTGTACGAAAAGGAGGGCAAGCTGTGATCACCGACGAAATGTTAAGAATTGCTGCGGCGGAGGCTGATCAGGCCATCCGCAACTCGCTACCAAATCCAGCCGAGTGTGACCACTATTTTTCTCCTCGGTTTGAGCGCAAAATGAAGCGCGTTATCCGGCGGGGACGCCATCCAGTAGCCTATAAATTTCTCCATCAAGCTGCGTGTCTTCTGGTTGTGGTAACGCTGGTTGGAGCTTCCTGGCTCACTGTGGATGCGGAGGCACGCGGCACCTTCTTTGCCTGGGTGCGGCAGCAGTACGAAAACTTTGTGGAGTACCGATTCGAGGGATTGGCACCTGATGAAGAAATGAGGACCAACTTTTCTCCCGCGTGGTTGCCCGAAGGATATGAGGAATATGAGGTACATTCTGCAGGAAGTACTTCTACCAAGAGTTACCGCAATAGTAATGGTCAAGCGATCCATTTTATGTACTCTCCTGGTGCTGATGCGGCAAGTCTCTTTGTGGTTTCAGAGCAAATGACTATTGAGAACGTGTTTGTGGGTACGCAGGAAGCTGATTTCTACCAGGATGCAGATCCCCAAAACGCGAATGTTCTGGTATGGCATTCTGAATCCGGAGATATCCTGTTCTGCATTTCTGCACCGTTACCCAGTGATGAGATGGTCAAGATTGCGGAATCGATTGCCGTAACCCCATAGAATGATCAGTGCTACTACACAGAATTGTAAAGTTCCGATTTTGATACCTGATGTCAGGACGATCTAATATCCACTGGGAGAAAACTATGAAAAAACGACTATTGCTCGCAGGAGCTATATTCATTGCCATCGTTGCAATTATCGCTATCTTTTACAACTTCACTTTGTCTCCTCAAGGAACCACCACAGAAAGCCGAGAAGAAATATTAAATGCCACCATTTCAGCTGGAACAAACTGGACTATTGCAACGGAAACTGTAATTGAAGGGCACATTATTAGTGCAGCTTACAGTACAGATAATAAAGTCTCACTTGCTATTTTCAAACCTGCTGAAAACGGTGGCTATGAGTTCCAAACATCAACCAACCGCAATGCTGATGAAATCATTATCAGTAATGTGGTTATCAATCAGAATACCTATGACTTGGTTTGGTTCAACGGCGCTCAAACTGAATATGCAGAACTGATCTACACGGTAGGCAATCAACCGCAAGAAACTCTAAGATTTAATACAAACGATATGAGTATTATTTGCGTGGAAAGCCCAGCAAAGGAATATACGCTTTGGGCTGCCTACTACGACCATGACGGGAACAAATACAAATAATGCAATCCGATTAAGCGGTATTGCTTTTAAGAGGCCTAATATGAAGTGTCCATTTTGTGGTGTTGAAATGATACACGGCTATCTAAATTGTGGGATGACATTGTGGAGTACAAAAAAGCATAAGATCAGTTTCCTACTCGATGATAATGAGAAATATGCGCTGCAGCTGGGAAGGCCTCTGGCCTCACCCCATCATGTAGAAAGTGATTGCTGCCCCAAGTGCAAGCGAATTATAATTGATAGTTCTGATTATATGAACAATATTGAGCGGATACCTACTTGAAGTAATATATGGAAAACTATTGGCTCTTTTTGTTGCTGGCAATCTTTTGTGCTTTATTTGCTGATAAAATAAATACGAATGTGAAGGAAGATAAAGCTCTTAAAAAAGTAATATTTGCATTTGGCTTGGGGCTATTTGGAGTTTCTTTAATTGGTATATTGATTGCTCTTTTCAAAACTTATTGAGGTGATTTATAAAAATGGAAAAAAAGCATTTTGGCGTGATGCTGTTTGTGGTGGGGAGTATAGGATACTTAATTCTTAGTCTGTACTTGTCTATGAACCAATTTGAATACAATGGGATGACAGGCACCTATGCTGCTCTGCTCGGCAATGAACTGCTGGTTCCGTACATCATTTTTTGCGCTATGGGAATAGCAGGTTTCATCATTTGCGTGTACGAAACTTTTTTTCGCAAGAAAAAATAATCGTTGAACTTCACTTCTAACAGAGGTGATTTTATGAAAAAGAGATTTACTTTCAATATCCAGTTGCTCTGCGGCGTTATGATTGCCATTGTAAGCTGCTCTCTCTCTTTTACTCTACACAAAAGTATTTTTATGAATGTCGCATGGATCATATATGGGTTGATGTGGATCATCCACCCCGTCTGCCCTAAAGGTTTTGATGCAAGGCGCGGAATTCAACTTGCCAGGGCAGCCGGCGTTATCTGCATTGCTGTCGGCCTGATCGTAAAATTCGGCATTGGATAAAGTACATTAACGCTGAGTCTATGATGGTGCTTCATAATGGACTTAGTTTATATCTAACTATTATATTTGAACTGTCCAAATCTGCCCTGTTCATTCGTTATTAAGGATAGACGAGTGAATTGGGCAGTTTTCTTATGCTTATCAATAGAGGTGAAATGCAGAAATGATAATTGAAAAACTTATAACCTATGATTACTCTAAAATAGCAGACTGGCTTATCAAGACCGGGGTGGTATTATTGGCTGCAGCTTTGATAGTCATTTTGGGGCTCATATGGCTTAAAGTTACCGCAAAAAAACCAGGTTGCCGATTTGGTTACAGGTTATCCATGGTCAAAGAGAATAAAGATGCCTGGGTATATGTTAATCGAAAAATAGGTGTGCTGTGGCTTAGAAGCGGTATCGTTTTGGGATGTGTTGGAGCCTTTGTTATGTTGCGCTGCATACATGGTTATTTTGAAGAGTACACAGCAAAATGTTTTGGGCTCCTGTTATTAGATGTATTGGTGCTTACGGCCTGCCATATTTATGTCCGCATTACTGCAAAGAAGAAATATGGGCCGTCAAAATCCGCTAATTTGGGAGGTAATTGATATGTATAACCTTCTCGTATCTGGCGGAGTAGCTGCCTCTTTTCTACAAGTTGTACCGATTACCTGCTTGGTGGGGTTGATCTATATACTATGCAGAGGAATCCAAATAAAGCGACAAGGTTCTGGTATCAGCTGGAAGATTGAAGTTATAAGGTTACTTTTTGTATGCTACCTCACTGGATTACTTAGCCTCACGATTGTCCCCAGCAATTTCTGGTCTAATTTCTGGGCGATTGTCTTTGTTGGCTACAGTGGATCTGAACTTACTTTTTTTGACGGCGGATTCAATTTCATGCCCTCTCTGGTAAAGTGGCTCCAGGGAGATCTGCTTCTTGGCAGTTGGGTGAAGACAATGCTCGTTGGAAATGTTTTGATGTTTGTTCCGATGGGAGTCTTTTTGCCACTCACCTTTCCACGACTAAGCAGGCAAAAACTATGGCTGTCTGCGCTCATTATCCCAATTATCATCGAAATCATCCAACCCATGGTTGGCCGCAGTTTTGATACTGATGATTTGATTTGTAATTTTGTTGGAATACTGATTGGATATTTGGCAGCACGCTTTATTAAGAAGGCAATCTATTGAGGAGAAAAAACGCCGGACACATTCTTGTGTTCGGCGCTTTTCTTTATTATTTCTCAGAGAAAGCGGTGTCAGAGAAATTACTGAGTTACCTTGTACTATCCTTGCTGTTTTAGTAGTGTATCTCTTCGGATAGTATCTTTTGCTGCTTTTAGAAGATCTGTAAGTATGCGAATCTCATAGTCATCACAATCTTCTATAAGCATTTGGATTTCTTGGGAGAAAACTTCTTTGGAGTGAATGACATTGTCGCAAAGCAAGGCATCTACGGAAACTGACAGTGCATTAGCCAGGGCGACAGCCATCGGCAAACTTAATTTTGAGTTTCCGGTTTCGATATTGCTCATGTGAGTTGTGGATAGGCCTGCCTTCTCCGCTAAACCTTCCTGGGTGAAATCAGCCCGTATTCTTGCTATTTTAACACGCTTGCCAATCGCCTTATAATCTAATTCCATCTATCATGCCCTCACAGTATGGTAGCCTAACATCAATCCTTTCCTATTGTAATTTACCCATATCAGATATATAATAAACTGTGTAAATGTTAAATTTACACAGTTTATTTTCTTGCAATTTATTGACTGTCATTAACCTACAAGACGGTAAACAACTAAATGAATCTACCCCAATAAGCACAAAAACAGGGACAAGACGGGAAATCTCCGAATTGCCCCTGTACTTATAAACTGAATTTGGATTATTTGCTGCCTACCATTTCCTTTACAATCGCCGCAATATGTTCCAACGAAGCGGCATCCAGTCTTTTCATATCTTCTACCAGATCAGCAAGTTGGGCCGGGTAGGCGCTGCCATCGTCGAAAAACTGTTGCGGAGTAATGCCGAAATAGTCGCAGATGTAAAACAGGCCTTGTAAAGATGGCAAGGCTTTCCGATTCTCAATTTGATTGATATAACTATTATTCTGCCCAAGCGATAATGACATATCCCGGGCAGAAACATTCTTTTGCATTCGTAACTGTGCTATGCGGTTTTGCGTGAATTCCTCGTACATGGGAACAAACCTCCCTTCACGCATTATTCTATATCGTAGTTTTCATAAAATTACGATATTTTGTCCTGTGTATTTCTTGACATACGATATTTAATCCTTTATTTTTTAATTAACCACAGGCTTAAATATTGCAAAAGGAGAGGTTTGTTATGGCAGATAAGACGTGTTGTGTCACAGGACATCGGGATATTCCGCCGGAGCGTATTACCTATGTGGAACAGGCGCTCCGGCAGGAGGTTCTGGCAGCAATCGATGAGGGGTATACACGATTTATTTCAGGATTTGCTGAAGGCGCTGATCTTATGTTTGCAGCTATTGTTGCTGAACAAATAAAGTGTCACCCTGAATTGTTTTTAGAGGCTGCAATTCCTTATGCGGGCCGCCTGAAAACCAAAAACCAACAATTCCATGAATTGCTAAAGGTCTGCAATGGAGTCCATGTAGTATGTAAGGAATATGCTCCTTCGTGCTTCATGCAGCGAAACCGATACATGGCCGGCGAGTCCCAACGCGTGATTGCAGTGTATGATGGGCGGGAACGTGGCGGAACGCTTTTTACTATGCGATGTGCTCACACACTGGGGAGAGAAGTCCGCTTGATAAAAATATAAAAGGCACCGGACATGGGATGACAGATCCTGTGTCCGGCGCCTTTTATATGCTATTTCTCGATTTTGTATCCGACCCGAAAAACGTTCTTGATGAAGGTGGGGTGCCTGGGGTCAGGCTCCAGCTTATTCCGCAGGCGCCAAATTACATTGTCCACGGTGTTTGAGCCTAATTCATAATCCTCGTCCCAGGCCGCATTGTAGAGTTGCTCCCGGCTGAACACATGACCAGGGTAGCGGGCCATGCAGTAAAGAATAGAGAACTCTCCGTAGTTCAGGCAGATCTCCACACCGGCCTTTGTGACCCGCCGCTGCTTTGGAAATATCTCAATATCTCCCAGAGTCAGAGCTGAAGGCTCATGGTCAGCAGCATGGAGAATCTGAACATTTTTTCTTTGTAAGGCTCCCAGGACGGAGCGAAAGATGCTCCCATCCGGATCAGAAGTTCGGATGACGATAATTTCTTTCATATTTTCCCTCAGTTAGCCTCATTTCTTGCGCTGGGTAAAAGTGGACCCGTGATTGTTCAAAAACGACACTGGGATGTAGAATGACGTTCAATAGAAACCAATACGGTAATGAATTTTATTTTCTTGTCTGGATGGTTAGGACATCGTCGTGTATTGAGATAAGAATAAGCCAATAACTGTAAGGGATATCCCTGCTGGTTCTCGGTTCTGCGTCTATGCGTCTGGCTCTTATTATTCTCATTCCAAATTACCATGATACTTTTTGAAAAAATGTATATATGATATTCCACCCGGAATACCAATCCACACGATCATAGTGCATAAAGTCACAATCTCAAAATTTGAAATCGTCAACGTGCAAGCAATATATAACAGGACAACTGGAAAAGAAATATAGCCAATAATTCTATGTGCAATATTCCATGTATCTTCATCTTGTACCGTCCACGGCAAACGCAACCCGGTATGTTTGGTGTATGGGAGTTTGGGCGACACAATTCCTGCAAATAATATCACACTTGAAACCAATGCCATAGCAAACATTTTTTCGCCGTTTTCTGAAAAAGTGATAATATCAAATGCAACTAACAAAGAAAAGACAACCCCTACGATTAGAACAACAATATTGAAAAAGGTTGTTATACGCAAAATGCCAAGCCGTAAATCATCGGTAGTTACACTTGTAAGCAAAGCCAAATTACGATACAACACGATTAGTGTCGCAAAAACACACAAGCCCACTAATAGAATTGAAACAATTTCACTTTTCACTAGTAGGGCAATTAGCATGGCTATGAAAGAAAAGGAAACAATCAATCCTCTCTTTTTGTTAGCCTGGAGTAATAGCTTTTCCTTTTGATTCTTCTTTGCAAGCTGTTCATTCAGCTTTGACAATTCCTCGGATAAAACCTTGTCAGATTTATCCTCCGCTTCAATGCCGAGAAGCTGACTTACAGATACGTTAAGCAATTCTGCTATGCGAATTAGAACATCTGCGTCCGGAACAGAAAGACCATTTTCCCATTTTGAAACTGTTTGCCGTACAACATTTAACTTTACTGCCATTTCCTCTTGGCTCATACCTTTAGCTTTTCGGAAATGCTTTATATTCCTATCAATCATTTTCTTCACACTCCTTATGGTTACTATCTTACAAATTGACCATTTCAGATACAAGCAACGAGAATTAACATATGAATATAGTTTATATATTGAATTGTAAATTTATTTCTACAATCTCGTAGAAGCATTGACTATTCTACAATAATGTAGTAGAATTAAAGTGTCCAAGGTAGACGTACTTTGGGCAAGGAGGAAGTGTTTATGGATCGATCCCAAAAACTATCAGAAACCGAATACGAAATAATGGAGGTGTTGTGGAAATCACAAGCTCCTATGTCATCGGCGCAGCTTGCAGTGTACTTTGCAGAACATCACAACAAGGAGTGGAAACCATCAACTCTTGCAACATTTCTGTCTCGACTGACACAAAAGGGTCTTATCACTTCTCATCGAGAAGGCAGAGTTCATTATTACCGGCCTATCAAATCAAAGAAAGATTATGCGCGAGATGGCGCACAAGGAATTTTAGATACGCTCTATGATGGTTCGATCAAAAATTTCTTTGCTGCTTTATACGGTGGCTCTCAGATGTCAGAGGAAGATCGTGAAGCTTTGAAAGAATGGTTGGACAATCAGTAATAACGGAGGAATATGTATGGTATGTTACTTGCTCAGTACTCTGTTTTTTCTGAATTTAATTGCCAGCAGCGTGTACTTGCTTTTCAAAGCCTTGCTCATTTGGGCCAAAAAGGGTGTGAATGAGCGCTTTCGATATATTGGGTGCATCGCTGTCATGGTGTTGTTCTTAATCCCATTTTATCAGGCTTTGCCGATCTCCTCTACAACAAAAGATATGCCATTTCATACAAGCGGATACTTGGAAGGCATTAGCAGCGTCATCCCAAAAGACGAAGTAGTTCAAAAGAATACTTACATCGCTGAAAGCAACGGCACGAGAACGAGCGGTTTTTGCTTGGATGTTCAGGCACAGCAAAAGGTTTTACTTGTTTGGTCTGTTGGTGTGTCTGCTCTTACATTATGGTATATTGCTGCATTGTTGAGATTCCGTAGGAGACTATCTCAAAAGCAAACACAGCCTGTTTGTGGTGAGCTACAGCGAATTGCAAACCACTGTGCAAGCGAATATGGAATTCGACAGACACCAATTCTTAGAGAATCGCCCTATGTGCAAAGTCCGGTGCTGATAGGTTTTTTCAAGCCAATAATTGCAGTACCTACTGACGGACTTCCACCAGCTGCTGCACAAATGATTCTGAAACATGAACTGGTGCATTTTAAGCGCCGTGATTTGTGGTGGAAACTTTTGGGCGTCGTAATACAGACGATTCACTGGGCCAACCCAATTGTGTGGCTGCTTTGTAAGGACTTTGAATTTTGTGCCGAAACCTCCTGTGATGCTCAGGTAGTTCAGGATCTTGACCATGATGGGCGCAAAAGCTATGGATACCTGTTGATTTCGTATTCTCAATTTCAACACAAATTGAACTCTACACCGGGGATTTCTTTTATGTCCTCGCGCGAAAAACTGAAAAGGAGAATTTGCATTATGCTGAATGGAAATAAGTCCAAAAAACTGATTGTTGCTGCGCTTGTTTGCGTGTTGGGTGCAAGCAGTTTTGCACTGTCCGCATTTGCTGCCGAGGCGCATAGTGATACTCCGCAAACGATTGATGGGATTGTAGCTGGTAAGGATACACCTGCCACTTCCAGCAGTGAACTCTTCATTGGTGAAACGCAAACAGACATTCCCTTTGCTCAAAGCATCAATCCGAACGACGGATATGATCTCAAGGCCAAGCAGGAGGTTTCTTTTTCCGATATGATTACCAGTATGTCAAAGGTCCCGCTTGAAATTCCTGATGAATTCAGGCAGGCTGTGGCAAACGGAGAAGTCACTCCTTTGCAACCGGAAGATGGAGTTGAAGTAGAGATTTTTGATGCTCATGGTGTTAAAGTAAGCGTCAACGCTAACACGGAACGGTAGGCGGGGAGTAAATTGAACGAAAACAGCGCCGGACGCAGAGGCATACAGCCCCCGCGCCCGGCGCTTTTCTGTACTTTATGATTACATATCGCTTATACTCTTTATGGGATAGAACTTAAAACCAGTTTGTTTTTTCATCCCTAAATTCAGGCGCATTACCATTCTGATATGGATTGTAGTTATTAAGATTACAACCAAATTCCTTTAAGGTCTTAATTTTATCATCTTGTGTCCACTCAATTAAGGAAATCCCATCAAATTCTTCAATCTTCCCGTTGTCCATTTGGTTTTTGAAGTACCATACCACAACGGTCTGATTACCCTGATGAAAAAACTGTTTAATATCCCATGCAAGCACTTTCCCACGGGTATTCCATTCCTCAAACCAGTGTTTTACAGTTTTCCGATCAGTATATTGGGGACACCAACTTTCAGTATAAACTACATCCTCCGCAAAAATACGATCAATCCCTAAATCTTGTTGTGTAAGCCACATATTGAACCATAAGCGTACAATTTTTTCTCTTTCCGACATAAAACAAACGCCTCCCTGTCCTTTTACTGTTCAACCCACTCTTGTTATAAATTTTACCATAAGAATTTGAACAAATCTATGCCACACTTTGTACGGACATACATTTAACCATGAACATAAATAAAGCCGGACATGGAGGTATACAGTCCCCACGCCCGGCTTTTGTGCTTATCTCTCTATTTTGTATCCGACCCGAAAAACAGTCTTGATGTAGGTGGGGTGCCTGGGATTCGGCTCCAGCTTGTTTCGTAGGCGCCAAATTACATTATCCACGGTATTGGTACCCAATTCATAGTCCTCGCCCCAGGCCGCATTGTAGAGTTGCTCCCGAGTGAACACGCGCCCAGGGTAGCGGGCCATGCAGTAAAGGATAGAGAATTCTCCATAGTTCAGGCAGATCTCCACACCGGCCTTTGTGACCCGCCGCTGCTCTGGAAATATCTCAATCTCTCCCAGAGTCAGGGCAGAAGGTTCAATGTCAGCAGCATGGAGAATCTGAACATTCTTTCCCTGTAAGGCTCCCAGGATGGAGCGAAAGATACTCCCGTCTGGGTCAGAAGTACGGATGACTATAATCTCTTTCATATGATTTCCTCCATTGGCCGCCGTCCCTGCGCTGGGCAAAAGAAGGCGGCGGCCTCAATTGCTCAAAGCCGCCGCTGGTCGGATGGACGTGTCAAAGGGCTGCTGTGCGACGGCTTTTTTCTTTGCCATCGCCTGGCAGGTTCAATTTTATTTACTGTTGATGCGCTGCGTTAGCCTCAGCCTGGGAAAGTTGTCCGTTGTCAACCGCGTCATTGAGGGCTTTGTCCAGTTCCTCGCTCGACGCATAGTTGCCGATGTGGATGGACTCGCCGTTCTCTTTCGTCACATTAACACCATATTCCGAAACCACATCCTCGGTGGGAGGGATCATGGAATAGGTATCTCCCTCGCCGTTATCCTTGGAATATAAGGTTCCGTTTTTGATGCTTTCAAGTGTTTCTTGATATTCTGCAATGGTGGCATCTACGCTTTCCTGCGTCCATTCGTGAAAAACTCCCTGCCCGTCATACCAGCCATCGCCTGTGCCGATCAGGGCCTCCAGTTCTTCCTTTTGGGTGGCAATCCACTTTTCATATTCCTCTGCCGTCCACCATTCAACATCCGGTGCAGGGTTGTTTTTCTCATAGTCCGCTTCAGTCACCCAATTTTCGCCATCGGTACTAATGCCATCCGCATCATTGAAAAAGATGTCGGTACTTGACATTTGTGCTGTTTCTTCCGCCGATGTCTTAGGCGCATCGGCGGCCTGTGCGCTGGCATAGGTAAAACCCGCAAGGCTTAAACATAAGGCCCCGCACAGTCCCACAACCAGCAGTTTTCTGTTTTTCATGGAAAAAACCTCGCTTTCAAGAATTATAGCCGCCCCTTTAGGGACGGCTATAATATATCAAAAGGATTTGGATTGAGTTTGCATGGAATATGGATTTCAGATGGAGTTGAATGGCGATTGTTTGATAGGCAACTTGATCCGGAACAAAACGCCTCTTTTCGTATTTTGAATGCTGTACTCAGCGTGGTGCATTTCCATGATTTTACGAACAATATAAAGGCCCAGACCTGTTCCGCCGGTGTTGCGGTTGCGGGAAGTGTCGGTACGGTAAAATGCTTCAAACAAATGGGAAAGCGCATCCTCCGGTATGTGAACTCCTGTATTTTCAACCTCACAACAAACAGTAGCGTCAGCCTCGGCTAAAGATACCCGGATCAATTCACCCTCAGGGGAATATCGAATAGCATTAACTAAAATATTTTGAATTGCCCGTTCCATCTGCGCCGGTTCCATTTCACAGGAAAGTCTGTCAGGAATATTTACTTCAAGTTGCTGTTTCTTTTCTTCCAGCAAATCTGTTATGGTGGCAATCTGTACCCGAACCAGTTCAGCAAAGTCAGCGGTTTTATATTCGGATTTCTGTTTTCCGTCGGCTTTAGAAACATACAGCAGTTCTTTGACCAGTTTTTCCATCCGTTCTACAACAGCAAGTGAGCGTTCCATATATTCTGTGTGGTTTTCATATCCGCTGACTTTGTTCAGCATCCCAGCCAAATGGCCTTTCAAGATTGTTAGAGGTGTTTTCAACTCATGGGATGCCGCAGAAAAGAATTCTACCCGCTGGCGTTCTAATTCCTGTTCTTTTTCGATGTCAGCTTTGAGCTGGTCATTTGCGGTGTGCAGATCATTCAGCGCAGTTGATAAGGATGTGGACAGGGAATTGAGATTTTGAGCCAGACATCCCAATTCATCTTCTCGCTCCATACTGCATTGGCCGGAAAAATCCAGCGAGGCCATTTGCTCTGATATTTTACTTAACCGAACAATAGGCCGAGTAATATACCTTGCATAGATCCAAGAACATAACAGCGACAACACAAAGATCATAAGAAAAACATACGGAAATATAGACCACAAGACCTCTGTTGTCTGCTGAACCACAAACAAATCTACTTGAACCGCCAGTGTATAGCTACTTCCGTCTTTCAAAGTGATGGGATAAAAACTTGTGGTGGTTTTTCCAGAGGAATTTACATCAATGTACGGTGTATCTTCATCAAATGTTATAGCTGTATCGCCGGAGATGATTTCCGTTTCCGTGGATGTTCCTGCCGGATAAACGACGCTGCCATTTTGATCTTCCACCCAAAATATGGCATTGGTTTCTTTGGAAAAATCAGATAAAGCCTCTCCACAGTCAGAAAGGTTATCGTAGGCGGTGAGTTGATCTACAAGTTGAATGGCCGCAGTTTCCGTTGTCTGATTGATCAGCTTTGTATAAGTTGTAGGCAGAAGTTTTGAAATACAGAAATATGTTCCGCTGCAAGCCACTCCCAAAAGAATAAATGTAATCAGGAATACTTTAACGGACAATTTCCCTTTAATGCTCCTTATCAATTCTATATCCCACCCCTCTAATGGTTTCTATATAATCGGCATCCAACTTTTTTCGTATATTTTTTATGTGGCTGTCTACAATGCGATCTTCCACAAATGTGTCGTCATCCCAAAGCCGATCAAGCAGCATTTGTCTGGTAAAGACTTTCCCTTGATTTTCCAACATAAGCCTGAGCAGCGCAAATTCTTTGCTGGTCAAAACGACTTCGCTGCCTTTGTGATATAAATGGAAGCCTTCAATATCCATACTTAGCTCTTTATAGATAATCAAGGATTGATGTTTATTTTCAGTACCTCCACGGCGAAGAATGGCTGCAATTTTGCACAGCAGTATTTTAGGGGAAAAAGGTTTTGGAATGTAGTCATCAATTTGCTGCTCAAATCCCTTTAGTTGATTTTCTTCATCCGAGAGAGCAGTAAGCATAATGATCGGCACTTGCGACTTTTGACGAATGACCTCACATACACCATAACCGTCAATCTTGGGCAGCATAATGTCCAGCAGCACAAGGCTGATGGTATCATCAAACTTTGCAATTCCAGCTACACCATCATCGGCAATTACTACTTCATACCCTGCATCGGTCAGATGGTTTTTCAGTATATCTTGAATGTCAATGTCATCTTCAATGACTAAAATTCTCTGCATAAGGCAACCTCCTCTTTGGGAGAATAACATTTTTTCTTGAATTTATGATGAAGAAAAAGAAATTGCTGTTCAATTATAGGTTTTAATAGTGTTACTTGCAACTCTGCTGCATGAAATAAAATTTTACTTAACATATCTTCGCCCAATGCGCTTGTAGCCCAGTCCCTTATCGGAGCCAGCTTTGCTTAAATATCTACCGCCAGACTGGTTTTCCGCTCCGGGAATCCGGGGCGTTACTCTTTGCCTTCAATGACGTCCAGAATATCTTTCAAATCGCAGCCGCGCCCCAGCGCGGTGGCCCGCAGATGGGTGAAGCGTTTCTGCCCTTGTCCGGTCAACCGGAAACTGATACCGCCGCCTCGAACTTTTTTGACCTCATATCCGCCCCGCTTCATCAGGTCGGGAAAATCGTCCAGATCAGCGGGGCACTCCGCCAGCGCGGCATCGATGATATGCTATTTCTCGATTTTATATCCCACCCGAAAAACAGTCTTAGTGCTGCATGATAGAGCCGCCCTCGGCTGAACACACGACCAGGGCAGCAGGCTATACAGTAAGCGTTTACCATGCATCAATCAAGTGTTTGGGTATCCATCTTGGGTTTATTGCTATTCCAGATTCACTGCATAGAACGCCTGCATTATTGAAGATCCGGAAGAGTGTTTCCTCCGGAAGGTATTGACTGAAACTATAATCACACTCCCTGGTCATAAAAGATATCTCAATATCAGTTTCGGGGATAAGGCGAAAACTCCTACGTTCTGAAAAAAGACAGGACTTAATGGAATAGAGATGAAACCTCGCTCCATCAGATTTGAGTGGTAAGAAGGTTTCCAATGCCAAAAGACCGTAGGGAGTTGTATAGTCAACAAGTATATTTGTAAAGCCCCGCTCCAGTGCCCATTGTAAATTTCTTGTGATTCTCCGCTTGTAATACTTGGTTGTCAGAAAATTGCACCTCTTTTTCGAATTGTATGAGGAAAAGATAATAGTTCGCCGCGGTTCAAGTTTTGGCTCTGCTGCCTTATGTTCTTCAAAATGCAACTCAAGAAACTCTAATTCTGCAGCATCTTCAGGCAGTTCCTCATATTGCTCATCAATATCCAGCGCATGAGGAAATAAAGAGGGCCATCGCTCATAGAGGCGAAACTTTGCACGAAGAGTTGATTCACGTATCCAGAACATCAGCCTTTTCAATAGCAAGTTCATGGTAGAATACTCCTTTTTGTCATTATGTGGTGATTCAAGTGTATCCTCGGAATGGTTTCAACGCCGGCAATTTACTCCATTATATACGCTATGGATAATATTTTCTATCCATAGCCGCTTAATAATTTACGCTACTATGGATAAACTGTTATCTATAGGAGTGATGTCATGGATAATCTCTTGAACGACATGGGTGAGCGACTGAGCAAACGCCGGAAACAGTTGGGACTGACACAGGAACAGCTTGCGGAGAAGGCAAAAACGACGACCCAAACCATCTCAACTGCTGAAACCGGAAGGAAGGCGCTTCGGCCGGAGAACATCCTGAAGTTGTGTGACGCCCTTGACATCAGTATAGATTACTTGTTCCGCGGCAAATTCACTGATAATGATTTTGCTTTTTTGTCCACGAAAATATCACAACTGACGCCGGAGCAATATCAGTATTTGGAAACGATAATAGATAGTTTCATTGCTGCCGTAGCAACACAGGAAAAAGAGGCATAGCAGGTTGAGCCCGCTATGCCTCTCGCTTATTTCTGGCGAAAAGATGCCAGTGTATTGGCGATTGCAGAAAACCCTCCATCGCCCAGCATTGCCTTGAGTTCGTCAGTAGAGTTATCATGCTCCGTAACTGACATATCTTGTGGAGAGCAAGTCGCTTTTTCGGAGAGCGTTTCCTGCGGCATAGGGTGTTTGAATTCCTTGCCGGCGTGCTTTTCTAAGATGGCCAAGACAATATTTTCAATCTCTGCTATATCAAGAGTTGGCGGCAATGTGACTTCCGGTGTTTCTTTGCAATTGATATAGTGAAGGATGGCTGCGGAGATAAACCGAGCCTTCTGCCGCCCCTGGTGTTCCAGAATATCGGATGCTCTCGCCTGCTGCGGGTCATATAGATTAAACTGGACAGTAAAACGGCCAAGGTGTTTTTTATCCCCCATATCCATCACCTTCCGGAGTGGGATACCCGATAAAGCAATTCATAGCCTTTTGCGTTTGCTCGAATGTCATCAACAAATATCGGAGTTCGGATTTTTCCGGATGCCTCAATTTGCCGCCGCAAAAGGATAGAGCCGCCTCCTACAAATACCACCGGACCGGAACGCAGCTCCAAACCACGCTCGCGGAGTGTACTCAAAAGATCGTCCACAAATTCTTTCGCCTGCCGGCGGACCAGGTCACCAAGGCTGGGTGGCATCCCGGCACTGCGATCCATCAGGATGGCGTCAATCTCCGCTTCATCCAGCAAAATGTCCTGCTCGGCGCTAACTCTGGACCGGGTCTTGTTGTAAAGCAGGATCACGCCGTTTTCTAAAGAATCGCAGATGGACAGATCTCCTTCTCCGTTTTTGACCTGAAGGTAATCGGCCGTAAACCCGCCGATATCCACGATCAAAGCCCGAGGGGCGTCCTGCAGGGAACGAATGATTGTTGCTGCTGCTGCATAAGACTGTGGGTAACAGCCAACATCATCAATGAGGATGGAATAGGGTTTGTCCTGGTAAGTGAAATTCGTCACTCCCCGACCCAAGAAGTATTGGCTGAAAGCCTGATGTTGGGCACCATAATGAGCTGGGGGCAGACCAACCGCCAACTGAACCCGAAGGGTATCCCTGCCATCGATATTTTGGCTGTCCAACTCCTGTGCGATAGCAAACAGGGTCAACACAAAGAACCGGTGGTCAGAGGTCTTGTCCCTGTGGTACGGGATACGCTGGTCTGTGAGTTGATAGTACTTCCCACCGAACTTGAGGATGTCTTTACCGAAAGGCAATACATCACTCTCCTTTACCCCGGATGTAAATGGGGAGCAGTGGGCGGTCTTAATTTGTTTGTTGCCATGGTCAATTCCAATCAGCATACTATTACCTCCTTTATACTTACCTTATACGAAAAGAATACGCCTACTTCAACAAAAAAGCGGGGACAGTTGAAAAGAACTGTCCCTGCTTTTTTCTGAACGAACGCCGTGAGTGGCTATCTTGTCACTCCTTGGGCCATTAGTTACATACATCTCTAAGTTAAAAAGACCGTTGATTTCTCACACGACGGTGTAGATCAACGGTCAGTTTTTCGGTATTCAATTGTCGATGTAGAGAGCGGCAAAAGGGTAGTTATTCAATAGGACGTTTGAAGAAAAAGAACCCGTCCATGCGACTAACAAATTCCCAGCCTTCAGCGCCTAATTCATTGAGCTTCGATTCAAATTCCTGCGCCGTTTTCTCATACTGTTTTGTAGTCATAGTTATGCTTGTTGCTATTGTTATAACTTTGTATTCATATTTTTTCATTCAAAAGCACCTCTATAAATTTAGTTTTATCGTTATAGTAAACTTTATCACAAGAGTGTGACTAAATCGACCGCTGCTCGACAAAATCGTCAGAACAGTTTTTTTGTGATCTGGCGGTTTTCGTCATCTATAGGCGTGACGTTTACGAAGAATGCGGCGGTAATTCATTCCATCCGCAGGCAAAGGTGTTACAATATCGAGCATTCCTTGTTTTATGAATTGTTCAATGCGAAGTGCAATCCAAGTATCTCCGATACCAAGTTGGTATTTTCCTACAACGATGCCAATTAGTTCTGCTTCTGAAAACTCATCTGACTGTGCATCTACTGCCTGTAAAATAAAACTGTCATAAATGTCTTCTGGTGCGCTTTGTAGTCTACCATTCAGATAAATACGGAGGGGCGCGTTTTCCTTTTGAAGTTGTTTCCAACGCATAGCACAGGAAGTCAATAATACTGGCTTTACTTCTTGCTGTAAGGCAAGGTGCTTTTTCCAATCTTCCGGGGAAATTTCTCCCCATCCAATATGCGTACACAGAGTACCGTTTCTCGAATATTCCCAATCAGGCAGTCTGACAGAGTAAATTGAGCCATGCACGTTTTTTTCTTGAAGCTGTGCTAATAGCCAACAAAATCCACATATTTCATCGGGATTGTGACTATACCATATGCGTAAAGGTTCACCATCAGCGACCCGCTTCTGAATTATCTGTAAAGCGTTTAGAGCCGTCTGGAGTCTTTCATCAATACATTGGTCAGCGTTTTCTCCATAGGAGTCAGCAAAGGTAGCCTGTTCTAATACTCTGCGGCGGAGGCTGCCAATTCCATCATCAGAGATGTCCCCAATGCTCCATAGGACATCAATACAATAGGCATCCGCTTCTTTTCCTGATGTTTTAAGTTCTTTTCGGGATGACTCATGTCTACTTGCTAATACGGAATCAACAGTACAAACTGAATGCTTTTTCCAATAGTATTGCTGTGCAAATTTCAGACTTCCGTATGCGCTTTGACTAAACACAATTTCTATCATAGTATTTTATCTCCTTATCGTGCAAATGCCGATAGAGTTTATTCTCATTATACTTTCAGAATATAAACAATACAATGCCGTGTAAATGTATTCCTACTTAAAAGAATGGCGGGGACAGTTCGTTTGAACTGTCCCCGCCATTTACTGTGGAGTCAACTGTCTGGATGCTCTGCTTTATCGTCATCTTCCCGCGGATGCCAGTGGAAGTAACAGTCCGGATTCTCACACCGGCCATTCCACATAGTTGAACCGCACTGTGGACAAGTTTCCGCATAGTAAGGTCCGCCACCAATATAACTCATAGCTTTGATACCTCATCTATTGTGTGGCAGCAGTCATGCGTATCCTCCTCGAAATCTTCGCAGGAAATCAAGACGCAGCAGCAGGTTTCACATTCGATGCAGACATCATCTGGTTCAAGAGGATCTCCATAGGCAACACACACTACGTCGTGCCCCACATGGGGATATAACTTCTGCATCATCCAATTCATATTGGAGTTTTCCATTACACGCTACCTCCATGTTTCATAATATAAGATACTTGTTAAGGGTGGTACGAATTGTAGGCCTCAATATACTTTTTATAGTTTTCCGCACCGATTTCACGCAGAAAGTCCTCTTCAAACACCCAGAGAGGATATTCCCAGAAACCGCTATGTTTTTTTAATCCGGTATCCTTGGCGATTCCCTGTTCCAACAACTGGGGCGCAAAGTAGCAATTATTTGTGTCGATGTAGGCCGCATTACGGAGGCTAATGAACTCCCCAAAGCAGACGGTGAGATCTTCATACAACTCAGGCTCACCAAATTCTTCATCAACGAAATACAACTGGATTGCCAGCCCCGGCATCTCTTTGCCCATGAAATCACGAACCGTGTAGAGTTCCAGACACGGCTCCAGCTCAACGCGATCTCCGAAATAATCAGTAATTGTATATTTCATTATAAAACCTTCCTTTTATTTTGACATTTCCATTTGCCATTTGATTTCAAGTACATCCGATGGTGTCAACGCATAACCGAATCGCTTGGCATACTTTTTCTTGAAGAACAAGCCGGCCTTTGTAAGGATAAGACTTCCCTTCATGCCATGATACACGCACTTCTTCCCATTTAGCATTGGGGCAAGCCGGGCAGCATCATTGGCAATTTTTATGTGATCCAGTAAGGCCTCATACTGAATGGTAAGGTACAGATTGGAAAGAGCGGCGAACTTACTGTTGAGTAGGGAGAGTACCTGGTCGCAGACTGTCTGCCGCATTTCTGGTGAGTACTGCTGATTGAGCGTGAGAGTAAAGTAAGAGTAATCCCGCCCATCACCAGCGGTGTCAGTCTCTCCTGTCGATGTTCTGCACCAGAAAAAGAGAGCCCAATCCTGGCTATGATATTTCATATCTCTGGGGACATTGTATTGGTAGCAGGGGAAGCGGCCGGCAACAATGTCCAAGACGGATTTCATAATGCGATTCCGCTCCTGCGGTGATACTTCCTCGTGTTCATGTGCCAGGCCATGAGTATAAAGGAATTCTAAACGAAGCACATCCACGGCCACGCAGCCATATCCATGTTCAATGAGCTCCCGGCTATCATATCCAATCAGGGACTGGTCGTGCTTGATGTTCATATTGCACCTCCATCAAAGATTGGGGAGAGAGGGTATACGCCCTCTCTCCCTGTCAGTTACTCTCCCGCCATACGGAAGAACTCCGTGGGCGTCAAGATTTTGATTCCCAATGTCTGCGCCTTTTCCAGCTTGCTGCCTGCGTTTTCGCCGCAGATCAGATAGTCGGTTTTACTGCTGACAGAACTTCCAGCATGGGCGCCCAGGGATTCGATCTTTGCATTGATGCTTTCACGGGTGTAAGGCTCCACCTTACCGGTCACCACAATAGTGAGCCCAGTAAAGGGGCTGTTTGTGGTTTCCTGCGGCGGCGCCGGCGGTGCAATCTGCACCATCTCACGCAATTCATACCAGATGTACCAGTTGTCTTCATTCTCAAACCAAGTGCGGATATTGTTTTGTAATGTGTCGCCGAAGTCGGGGAGCTGCGTAAAGTCATATCCACTGACCACGGCCGATTCAAATGCCTCAAGGTCGCTATTGAAGGTACGGGCCAGGGTGCGGCTGGCGGTATTGCCCACCATAGGAATGTCCATTGCGACCAGATACCGCTCGAAGGTGGTGTTGCGGCTGCGCTGGATAGCATCCCAAAGCTTCTGCCATGATTTCTCTCCCAGACCGTCCATCTGAACGATCACCGATTTGTGCTCATCCAGTCGATAGATATCCATGTAACTGTGGAGCAGCCCATGCCCGATAAATTTCTCCAAAGTAGCCTCGGACAAGCCTTCAATGTCCATTGCCTTTTCGCCGACAAAATGGACGAACTGTTGGAGGCGTCTGGTCTCGCAGTTAGGGTTATCGCAGAACAGTGTACGGGTAACCCGCTCTTTTCCATCAACGGTTGCTTTGCTCTCATGGATGCGGGTAGGCTCTCCACAGCAGAGGCACTGTTGCGGAATAACTGCCTCCAGGGAAAAGCCTCCACGGTCCAGGTTATCCTCTACATGGGGGATAATCATGTTGCGCTTGGAAACCTTGATACGGTTGCCAGGCATCAACTCCAGCCCCTCAATGAAAGAGAGATTATGGAGACTGGCCCTTGCTACTTCACATCCGTCGATCTCCACCGGGTCAAACACGGCAACCGGCGCGATTTCGCCTGAGCGAGAGGGATTCCATTCGATGTACTGGAGTTTGGTTTCAAAAGAGTCGTCTTCAAACTTGTATGCAACTCCGTCTTTGTAGTGGTGCCCAGTTCGTCCGCAGGATTTGGAATAGGGAATGTCGTTATATGTCACCACAATTCCATCGATGGGAATATCGTTTTTCTTTGCTATCTCCTGCAGCCGTTCAATCGCCATATCGATATAGTGCTGATTGAGCGCAGCCTTGGTTCTGAAATACGGACATACAGTAAATCCGTACGCCCATAACTGCATAAGACGGTCAGATTTCACCTGCATCTCCTCAAGCCCTTCCAGTACATTAAAGGGCATGAAGGTAACACACCGGTCCTTGCAGACATTGGCGTCCAGCAGGCGGACTGAGCCGGCAGCCAGGTTCCGGCCATTTTTATACGGCTTGCCTGTGCTGTCCAGCAGCTTGCCTTTCATCCTTGCGAAGTCGCCGGGGCGGATGAATGCCTCACCAACGACAACAAGGTGCTCCTGGTACGGGATCTTTAACGGGATACCCTTGATACCGCGGGCGTTGTGGGTCACTACTTCACCCTCGTTTCCGTCGCCCCGTGTTGCAGCCTGGATTAACTCGCCTTTTTCGTAGGTCAACTTAATGGTCAACCCGTCCAGCTTCAGCATCAGCAGAACAAGTTGGTCACCCATAAAGTCCAGCAGGGCTGCACTGCTTTTCTCCTTAGCCAACGAAAGCAGAGGGATGCTGTGCGTTGTTTTTTCCAATTCGCTGACAGCGGGGTAGCCAACAGTTCGTGTGGGAGAGTTGGCCATTTGAATGCCAGTCACATCCTCCAGGCGGGCCAGTTCATCAAAGAGCGCGTCGTACTCCTGGTCGGTGATTGTGGGGGCATTGAGATTGTAATACTCGTGGCGGTAGCGGTTCAGTTTTTCCGTAAGCGATACCACCTGTTCATAAGCGGGTTGTGACATTAGGCTGCCTCCTTTTCATTCAAAACACGGAACGACATGATGAGGTGCTGTTCCGTGTGATTTTGGTCACTGGTATAAACGCTGCAGTTTCCGTTCTGGAACTGCCAGAACGATGCCTTGCTCCACCAAAGAACCGGGTTTTTACCCGGATTTATACGGTCGGACGGTGAAGTGACTGTGCTGTAAAAGCCCTGGGTATTGACCTTGGTAATGCGCCGGATTTCTCCAACACACTCTTCCCGGCAATGCCCGGTGATCTCCAGCAGCATATTTTCCTTCAGGGTACGCTTTAACTGATTTAGGTTTTTAATCATTGTGCTATTTCCTCGCTTCTATTAGGCTGCTTCCAGGTCACGGAATTTGCCAAAGTTCAATTCGTGGATGATGTGGCCGATTTTCTCGTCATCGTCCCAGTTTGTGCTGAGAACCGTTCGTTCCGGGCCTGTACCGATAAACACGGAAACTTGTCCGCCATAAATTTGCATTAAGGTTTCAGGGCGCCGGGCACAAACCATAGCCAAATTACCAAGTTGTTTCATAGGACACCTCCTTACACCGCGATCTGGATTTCCCAATTCGGATCGCGGTCCGCCAGTGCGTCCAAAGAAATGACGATGCTGTGCACATTATTCCGCGTGCTCCGAATACCGTAGCGTTTCCGTACAGTCCGCAGTTCCTTCTGGAGCTGGGAAAGAATGTGCTGTTCCAGAGTGTCCTCACCGGCCTCGTAGTCTGCGACTGTGCGGATCAGGCGGAGTGCAAGGTCTTGGTACACATCATCTAAATCCAAGTTTGCTGCTTTCATGATTTGGCGATTTTGCTGCATTACCTTTTCAATGCACCAGAGGTATTCTTCTACGATGTGGTTGCGCTTTGTGATAGTGATTTTCATTTCAAAACCTTCTTCCATTTGTTCTTTAGGCTACTTCCATAAGGTCGCGCAGCAGTACATCCGCTAAACGCTCTCCAGCCAAGTCACCTACATGGATTCGGACATTATCTGTCCGCATCTTTTCCAATTCCTGCATCCGAAGTACCTTGCTTTTTTTCGCCCGCTGTCGATCTGTCTTGGATAGACGGTCGGCGAGCACAGTCTGCCATTCCTTGAGGAACTGCTTAATGTCTTCAAATTCTTCATCTTGCCGGTCAAATTCCGTTCGAGCCTGACGCACAGTTCCGTTTGGTTCTACTTCCAGAGTGTAGTAGGGAATGTCCGGATCTGAGCGTCGGCGGAGGAACAGAATATAGGTTTCGTGGCTTTCAATTCGATCCCAATAGACCTCACTGCGGAATAAGCAGTGGTTGAGCACAAAGCCATCTGCAAAAATCTCCTGCACGTCTTTAGGCGTGACAATGGCATAGGCATCTCCCTCGTAGGCATACTTGGATAAGGTCTTGCAGACTTTGTTAACAGCGGGATGCTTGGCAGCCACCTCTGCCGCCTGATTTACTCCGTTCGCCATTTTGCCGCGGAGGATCAACTGTTTGTGACGCAACCGAAGTTTATTGACGCGAAAAACGATTTCGTCATCAGTGTTCATGCCGAAGGACTTTGCCATAGAGAGGTAATCCCGCCAGGTGTAAATAACCTGAGAAACAGAATCTTTGCTCCCGCTCATCTGACGCAGCACATAATTTCGGATTTGAATGGGACTCATTTTCTCCAAAACAAAGTCCACCATTTGCCTTGTGACCTTGTTAATAGAGAACCAATTCAGGACTTCGTCGGAGAACAGGGTATTCTGCTCCTTTTCATACTGTAGCCAGCTAAGGAATACCCAACCGCCGTTTTCCTGACGTAAGCGGTGGAGTCGTTGTTTGTCAATGCCCAGCGACTTTGTCAGACTACTTGCAAAGGGTTCTTTTAAGCAGTTCTGTGTCGCCTTGGATAGATCCCAGCATTCTTCAAACAGTCGCGGTAGATTTGCTTTTCTGATCTTCTCAAGGGGGGGCACAGCTGAGAGCCGTTTGAGATATTCAGTCGGTTCACACAACATTTTTTTCTCGTAGATCCAGTCAACCAATTCGGTATACTGCAGTTCTGTTTTTTTCAGGTAAGGCAAGGTCTTACCGTAGACCATGCCGGCACCGCCGTACCTTGACTGGTATGTGTAATAGAAATAGCCATAGTATGTGGTCGGTTCTTCCGGCGCCCAGCGAATTTCTTTGTTTCTGTAACTCTGCCAAAAATAATCTCGCCCCTGAAATCTCCTGTCATAGACAGTCCGCCGGATTTCCAGACTGTTTACTTTGGAGTTCAATGTAAAACCTTTTTCATAGGTGCGTCTTACTTCAAACTCCCGTAGAATAAATCCATCCGGCCGTCCCTGCATGAGGTAGGCTTTGAAAGTACTTGTAGAAAACTTTGTGACTCGTCCGATTGCTTTGAACTGCACTTTTTTACCGCAGCAAGGGCAGTGGCCAGTTCGGTTATGATAGGGCTGTTTGGTCAGAGTGACTTGCTTACCGCAGTAAGTACAGTAGCCCTCTTTTGCACCACCTTTTTTGTAATGGTAAAACAGGTGGTGTTCTCGGATGCCAACCTTGTCTACCCAATGCAGCCAGTCTTTTGGCAACGGGGGTGTCAACGCCATATCGGCATCCCACGGTGCCACGAGCCGACGGTATTTTGCAGAGGACTCCGCATTGCGTAAGTCCGTTTGAAATTCCCATAGGCCAGCATAACCGCTCTCTTTTGTCCCCAAATATTCGCGAATCAGTTTTTCATCGTGTCTTGAGGAGAAAACCTTGGGATATGTCCCGATATATGTAGGCCAGTCTAAGCGGTCCAGTTTCCCGGTAAGCCAATTCTGACGCTCCGTTCCGTATGTGATGAACTCTTTCTTTGCACGATCCACATATACAATGTAAGTAGGGTTCTTTGCGCCAGCCGCCAAATAGGATGGATAAAACAAAGCCACCTGTAAGATGTCGTTGTGCACACTGCTCCGCAAAAAAAGTTTATAGGGGCAGTCTCTAATCGGGTCACATCTGTAAAAGTTTGCTTGCCAGCGTTTCAGTATTGGTGCATTTTCGATTGCTGCCTTACACATATGAGGTGTTGCAGCAAGTTTTGGCATGGCAAGTAGCACTGCCTTATTCATGCTCACAGTCCTTTCTTTCTTTAGAATCAATGTCGTACCATGTATTTGGCCGAATATGTTTTCCATCCACAATCATTAGAGCAATATGGGTGATTCTCTTCGTAGAAGGGTCTTCCTTTGCCAGCGCTAAAATATCCCCTTTTTTACCCTTGGCAAGTGGATTGCTGCCTCGAACAACTACATAGCCGTTTAGTGCACTTCCGTGGTTTTGCCTGACATGGCCATTCCAGGTACGAAACGGATGATCCACCATGTAGGCAAGAGCATGGAGGAAGAAATCCTCCATACTCAATTGCTTAACAATGGTGAGTTCAGTACAGGCTATTTTGCTGTCGCAGGCATCTTCATCCATATCGCCTCCGGGATTAACCACGCAGTAAATGGAATGGGCCATATCCGGATAATACGAGAGGCAGTCCAACGGATTTTCTGCACAGTGAAACCCGTTTTGCGCGCAGTTTGCTTTCTCTGTCACATTCTTGCCCATGACGAATTGATAGCCTCTGCAAACCAGTCCCGGCTCAAAACCTTTGTAAGCAATCATGGTTTAACCTGCCTTTCCCAGTTGGTTGAAGTCCAGGGCAATTTGTCCCTCATCAGAAGGCGAAACCACCTTTTTCTTAGCCGTTGCCTGCTTCTGTTCCTTTTTGGCTGTTTTGCTACTGGCAGGTGTTGAATGTGCTGCGGGTATTGCAGTTTCTTTTACCTGATCTTCCTTTGCATTGGGATCACGGAAGTAATCTTCCGCCCACTGGTAACAGAGATCATCTGGAACATCACAGCCATAGCCTTGTGCGCCAGTGCCGGGAGTGATACCGTCTGCTTTCATCTCATCCTGCACATACTCCCATGCTTTTCTGGTAATGTACTTAAAGCAGTTAACCATGCTTTTGCGGGGGTGCATGACCAGTCGCGCAAAGGCCGGATCGTCGAGGCATTTGGTTTGGATAACCTCGGACACACAATCCTTCATATTTCGGCGAGTAATTTTCTCTGTATCGTTGCTGACCCGCCGGGCTGAGGCCATCATTACCTCATCATCGCTCATGCTTGCAATCGCCTGGAGCTTTTCCTGCTCGGCCTCATCAGTAACTGTTTTTGTAGTACTCTGGGCTGGAGATTGATTTTCCCTGTCCTCTTCACTTGCTTGAGGAAGGTCAGTCTTTTCATGCGTCCCAGCAATGTTGTTATCATCCGAGGCAGGCTCGTTGTTGATTTGTTCTTCAGTCTTCGGTTTGTTTGCCGATTCAGGAACTTCTTCGGGGGATTGCTTGGGCGCATTAGATTGTTCATCCCATTGAGTTAAGACAGGCTTGTAAGTGTCCATTTGGAAGGGCTCGGCCCCCTCGCTTTCAAACTGATCCATTGCCATCTCGGAAAAAACTCCCATTGATAAGACCTCCTTAAAAATTGACACTAATAACAAAAGGAATGTGGGGGTGGTATAGGCCACGCGCACATTCCTTCGTCTTTTTCTGCTCACACCACATAGACCAGTGTGCTGAATGGATCAAAGCAATAGCACACAAGTCCGGGAAAGTGAGTGGATTCCTCTTGTATCTGCCGCTGGATTGCTGCCGCTGTTTCCTCTGGAGGAAAGATGCGGTCAGGGCACCACGCAATGGCAGTAAAATAGTGATTCTTCTGGTCATAGTGGATTTTCAAGTCCAACTGGCTGCAGTAGGACAGCAGCTCTTCCAACTGACTGATTTTACTCAACTCCATTACATTTTCTGGCGTCAGTGGGAAACCCCTTTTTGGCCAACATGGGAGAGAAGCGGACAGAAACGAAGCCTTCCTTGTCACGGTAGTAGTAGGTACGATTTTCGTCATCATACAGTTCCACCACATCAGAGATGGCTATGCTGCGTCCGTGATAGTCGCTGGGGAGATCGTCGTTATAGCGCGCGAAGATTCGATCCAATACTTCGAGCACAGTTTGGTTCAGTGGGCGCATTATGCTGCTCTCGTACACCAGGCAGTATTCTGATGCAGGCGGTTGTTCATAGCCAGCCTTACGCAACTTATCAATACCAGAAAATGCAAACGGAACCGTCTTTCCTTCCTGGAGATTTAGTTGATAAATTCGGAAACGCTGGCAAATCCGCCCACTGTCCATCATCCGCTGAAAAGCGCCATCATCACTTTCCTGCAGATAGGCGGCATATTCAAAATCCGTCAAACCAAGGTATTCAGCCAGGGGGATTCTGCAATCCTTTTCGTTTTCCCACTGCTGGATACAGGTTTCAATATCACTGATTTGACATAGGCCGCTTTGGTAGCGCTCCTTAAATGTCATGCGTCGGTATGTCATTTCTATATTCTCCTTGTTCGAATTCTTTTTGTGCAAAGCCAGCTGCCAATCGTCAATCCCCTTATAATTTGGGTTCCAGGTAAGACGTCGGCAAGACAGGCCGTGTTTTTTTGCCAATAAGTAGAGTTTGGATGCTCCTTGGCTGACACCCTTGTTGCTGTACTTGTCCATATCCTCTGCTTCAATGATTTCCTCTGTTCCGTTTCGGTGCAGAAGTTCAAAGAGGCTATCAAGCTGGGCTATGCAGCCAGCACCGCCGGTGGCAGCAAAAGTACGATTCATTAACACATGGGCTATGTCTGCTTTGAGTGCCCCCTCGGTCACATAGACAACTCGGGAACATGGATCACCGACAAAATGGATGGGGCTTCCAGAAGACGCGCCACAAGTTTTGCTGGTGGATGCAAGCCAAAGGTATTTTGTCCCGACCTTGTCTGGAGGATCTCCCTCCTTCTTGAGAGGCCTATCAAGTCGGATCTGCAATCCATGAATCATACCATCCACATTCCGATATGGAATGAGAATGCCGGATGTCCTTTGGTGAAATTTGACCGTCCATTTTCCGCTGTCGTCCATATAAAACCCGGGGACTCCTTGGACGGTGCATCCCTGCTGAATGAGTTTTGCTGTGAGAGTGCGGCACAGGTACGGCGCCGGAGTGCTTTTGAAGCCGAAGGCAGCAATTTGCTCATCGGTTAATCCACGCTTTTCCTGCAAATGCTTTCTGTGTGCTGGTATCAGCTGAAGCATTCCCAGAAGCGTGGAATATGTCTGATGGATCTCCTGTGTGGATGCCCGCTCGGATAAGACCACCTCGCTTTGCGTTCGCTCTTTCTGAGATGCCTCACGAACTTGGCTGATTCCGCCATTCAAGATCGCATCACAGATTTCGCTGTAGGCTGTGGCTTTGCTTACATTCTGTGCCTTGGAGTACAATGCAAGCATTCCGCCGCTATCGCCGCAACAGTTAGTGCACCATGCATTCTTGGTTAGGTTGATACACAGTTTTCCCCTCTGGCTCCCACACAGGGGGCAGTCCGCATAAATGTAGTCGGGACTCCTCCGCCTGATATGCAGACGGAGGAGTTCGACCACATCCATGATGGTAAAGGGAAAATCCGATGCTTTGGTTGCCATCGGGTAAAAACTCCTTTCCATCGGTCCCAGTTACCTCATTGGCTCATAAGAGGGTTATCCGGCTTTCTTCATAGCCAGCTCGTCCAGCAGTAGCGATGCAGCGGCCTTCAGCACATTTCCCGCATCCTTGGAAGAATAGAGGTAGAAGCGCAGACTGGAAGCACGCCGCTCCATGACCTCACCCAGCGTCCAGCCCTTGCAGGTTCCAAAAGTGACCATAATGGAACGTGCCTCGTCCAGGGTCATGCGCTGAATGATTTCTTCAACGGTCATTTCATCGGTATATGTGTTGTAGGCAGTAGGTTGCTCTCCTTCATTACTGACACCATCCTGCGGGAGAGGGTCGTCAGCAGCCGCAGCAGTATCATTGCTCGGAACTGCACCGAGCATCTGCAGAACTCCAGCCGTTTCATTTACAACATGACTCTGTTCCGGTACAGTAGCCTGTTCCACTGGCGACTCAGGCATCGGTTCTGTATGAGTCACTTTTGCCTCTGGAACGACCGCAGTGGTATCAGGCGGATTTGGTGCTGTGTCAGGGATTTTCTCTTCAATAGTGGTACCCTGTACCTCTTGCGGGGCAGGTTCCTCCATCTGAACAGATTCCACCTGAGGATCAAGGTTGCCAGTCGCTCTGTGTTCTTCCTGGGCAGGCTGGACTTTTGCTGTTTGCAGAAGGCGTTCTACCTGGGACACCGGGATTTCCGATCCACACTCGCTGTTGTCAAAGTCCAACAGATCGGATAATTGAATGCCAAAGCCAGCATTGTCCAATGCCTCGTTAAGCGCCTCGTCCTGTGCTGCCTGAACATAGCGGTCGCCAGGGACATTCTTGGCGTACATGGTGGAAATAAAATTTGTAATGGGGCGCGGATCATCGCTGTGCAGATAAACCTGCGCTTCAAAGATGGCCATGCTGTCTGTAATCCGCATGGGGTTGAGAACCATCCGTCCGTCGGAGCACGCCAGACGGAACCACATCTTCTTGTACCGCAGATCGAACTTCAAAACCGGCTCACCTGTCTTGAGAGAAGTGGTCTGGCGAAGATACCGCAAGGGATTGAACTGCGGAACTTTTCTCAGGGCTTCCGCTGCGGGGACGGTCTTGATGATGCTGTCGGATTGCTCTTTCATGAGTAAAACTCCCTTCATAAATAAAATAAGAGATACCTGTGCATTTTTCTGCACCAGTATCTCGTTTCAACTGGCCTGTCGGATTTCCGAAAGGCTTTTTCTTTGTTGGGCAGCCATCTTAATAGACTGCGCTTTGTAGTACGCCTGCACACGCTCACCCAGAAGGGTGTTTCTCCGCCCTGCCTTCTTATTGGAAATTGCCATGAACAGAGCTTTTTTCTGCCCCACCAGCCAAACGCGCTTTTTTGCACGCGTAATTGCTGTGTAGAAAACATTACGGTCAAGCATGATTTTATGTGCCAGCAGTACAGGGAAAATGACGGTGTCATACTCGCTGCCCATTGCCTTATGGACCGTGGTTGCATACGCCAATTCCAATTCTTCAAGATTGTCCAAGGTATACTCGGCATATCGACTATCAAATTTGATAGTCACAATTCCTTTCCGAATGGCGCGAATTTGACCGACCTCTCCATTAAAAACGCCTTTGGAAATTAGGTTGCCCTGTGCATCGCGCAGAGGGATGGAACTGTCATTTTTCTTTTGCATGACTTTGTCGTACAACCTAAATGTCATGCCGCCCCGCGCGATTTCTGGCTTATCCGGTGCCGGGGGATTGACTGCTTCCCGAATTTTCTCATTTAGCCTGTCAGTCGACGCATCACCTCTGGACCTAAACGGCGAGAGGATCTGCACCTTTTCAACACCAGACTTTTCAACCTCTTGGAGATACATTTTGCAGATATACTCGGCGGCCTCTTCCTGCGACTTAACTTGCGTAAAACTGAAGTATTCGTCATCAAAGCAGAGGTCAGTGACGCCATCGTGAATGCATTTGGCGTTGTATGGAATGGGGCTATCTTTGGCTTGCCGAAAGATTTCATTTAGTACCGTTACGGGCACCAGTTCGCTTTTTATTAACTGGTGCAGCACGTCACCAGGGCCAACACTTTCCAACTGGTCTGCATCGCCCACCATCAAAATTCGAGTATGAGGTCGCACTCGTGTAAACAGTTGGTGTGCAAGGAACATATCCATCATTGAACTCTCATCCACAACCAGGAGGTCAGCATTTAAGAACACTGGTTTTTTCTGCCAAACGGATTCATCGCCGTGTAGGTTCAACAAGCTATGTAATGTCTGTGCGTTTTCAATTCCAGTCGTTTCCGTCATGCGCCGACTGGCCTTGCCTGTTGGAGCGCCCAAACAGATTATTCCGTCTGGGTTTAAGATGCGGAATGTCTCAATTACGGCGCGCAGGATTGTGCTCTTACCAGTACCAGGGCCACCGGTAATGATAGTCAAATTATGGCTGAAAGCATTCATCACACCTTCATATTGCCGCTTAGAAAGTGTAATACCCAGTTGCCCTTTAACCCGCTCCACAACGGAAGTGAGATATGAGGGCACCTCCACTTTCTCCATCATTTTCTGAACAATGAGGCAGGCTGTCTCACTTTCCTGAAGGTAGAGATGTGGTAGATAGATGTTTCCTTTATTGGATGCAACCACATTTGCCAGGATCATCTTTTCAAGCTGATTTTCAACTTCCTGAGGAATGACCTGCATGGCAGGTGTGGTGACATTTTCATTGAGCAGCGACAGGGCAGACTTGAGAAGTGCTGTTGCTTCCATGTATAGATGCCCACCGCTGTCACGGGCTTTTTCAAGTCCATAGAGCACAGCCCCCTGAATTCTCATTGGGTCATGCTGGTTACTACCGGACTTTTGAACAATAGCATCAACACGTTTGAACCCAAAGCCAGGCATTTGGCAAAGGCGATATGGACTCTCTCTAATCAACCCCACGCTGTTTGGTCCAAAAAACTGATAGATCTTCATGGCCGTGTTGGGTGTAATTTTGAACGGTGCCAAAATCGTCAAGAGATCCCGCATGACCTTGCTCTCTGCATAGCCGGATTTGATGTCCTCCAGCCGCTCCTCTGATATACCTCGGATTTGCAAGAGTTTTTCCGGCGTATTCTCCAAGACATCCAGTGAACGAACGCCAAAGCACTTTACAATGGCTTCCGCGGTTCTTGGACCAATGCCTCGAAGTAGGCCTGATGATAAGTAGGCGCGTATCCCCTCCAGCGTAGGAGGCACAACCTCACGCCATTGAGTGACCTCGAATTGGCGACCATATTTGCCATCTTTCCATTCGCCAGTCAATTCCACTTTAACTGCATCTGTTTGAGGCAAATCATATCCGACTGCCGTAAAACGGATAAGATGATCGTGATACCGGTACGGACTACGTGCATCCTCCGGAATCATCATATCAGCGGTTTTCATCCGCAGTACCGCAAATCTGCTTGTTTCGTTGTGAAAGAGCACTCTATCAAATGCTGCTACTATGCCCATTTTGTCGTCACCTCCACAAAATTACGCTGCGTTAGATTGGCCCAAAACCCTTTTAATATGAAATCTTCGGCTTTCTGAGGTTGTTACATATTCGTTGTAGATTTCAGGATATAGCATTTTGAGTTTGTCCAACCCTTCTTTTGAGATTCCCTGTTTGTAAACAGGCTTGTACGATATGGTGTAGCTGCCGTCTGCATCCTCATACAGAGCCACGCAACTTTTACCCATATCAGCAACAATCAAAGATTTAAGCCGCTTTATCTCGCTTTCCAGCTTTTTACTCTGGGCATCGTACTGGGATTTTTGTTCCTGCAGTTGCAGGTACTGTTTGACTTTACTGAACTGGGGCGGAGTAATGGTCACAGGTGGGACATCGGTAGCAGCCGGTCCCAAAATGCGCTGAAGACTCTTGATGACCAAATCACCATTTTCGGTATAGGGCGGCGGCGAGTTGAGAAGGACATAATTTTTCCAGAAGCTTTCTTCCAGAGCGATCAATTCTTCCTCATAGGCCATATCCCGGTCAATGCAACGAAAGATTGCCTCACGGCTGTCAGTAAGCAAGCAGCAGAAATAGACCCGGTCGTGATTTGTCACCGCCATGTAATGTCGTCCCTGACTTTCGTAGTAGGCGGGGACAACTTCATTGCCGGCATACCACCAGTTATCAACGGAGTTAGATGTGGTTGTTTTACACTCTAAAATTGCGGTACCACCCTCCGGTAGTTCCACCAGATAATCCAAATCTGCAAGCATCCAAGGGTACTGCGGATGTTGGAACATCACCTTTCGCTGATAGACCTTCAGACCAGTTCGCCGCTCAAAAATGCTGGCTACCAGCGGCTCCAACAGGTGGCCGATTTCTTTTGCTACCCAGTTTTCTTCATCCGACTGGGCTGAAATTCCAAGTTTGTCGTAGTACAAATCACGGGCTGTCATAAAGGGAGAAATACCAAGGACTGCGGCAGCGTCGCTCCCACCAATCCCTTTTCGCCGGTATTTCAGCCACTCGTCACGCGGCAAATTTGTTGTATCTACCAGCACCAAAGGCTGATAATCCAACTTCGCCATAATAGCTTAATTCCTCCTCTCCAAATGTCATATTGCGCAGTTCCATCTTCAAGACCTGCCGGCTGTTACCACGCTCAGTTTTTTTGCGCGGCTTCTGGCGGTGATGGGGCTGCCATTTTTTTCTTCGCTTCATAATTCTGTGTTCTCCTTCCATTGGTTTATATTCTCAAAGCCTTTTGGCTTTTGAGCAAAAAAAGAAAGCGAGAACAACTGAGGCCGGCGTTCACCAGCAATTCAACCACCTTACGATGGTGTTCAGTCATTCTCGCTTATGCGATGGGATTACCCCTATTAAATTGAAAACACCAGCAGTTGAGCACTCGGGCGCACTAATACCGCTGATAGACCGTACAAACCTGACAACGTGTGCAATGCGATTACCTATCGCTCACAGATCGAATGACCTGTCCTCTAATGAGGAGTGCACAAAGAATCAATTACATAGTAAAGTGTAACACAATATATTGTGTGTGTCAATATTACAGATTCGAGATTTTGTGTCTTTGCTTAGACGAGAGCTGAACAGAAATTTATGAACTTCTTCGTGTTTCTATTATGCAAGGAGTTTTATCCACCTGGTATCACCTGTTTGTACCTTGATAAATGCCGAATGCTGTTGCTATCGGCCATACCCCTGCTCCAGGAGTAATACAGGAGAGGTAGATAGTGTGCCTTTTGCACGCCTGCCGCTGAAATTGTGCATAGCACAGCCTGAAAATACACGGTCTGGAGTGAGAGCGCAGGAATTGGCCTGGATGCAGGGAGATTCATATAGTTCTACAACGAATGCCATCTCAAGGAGGTATATCTTGAATACTGAGTATAAAAGAGAATGTGGTGAAGAAAAGCTGCCAATCGATCGGAAAATGGTGTTGACTATCCGGGAAGCGGCTGAATACAGCAATATAGGGATAAACAAAATTGAATCTATGTTGAAGCAGCCAAATTGCCCATTTGTGCTTTATGTGGGTACAAGGAAACTGGTTAAGCGCAAAGAGTTTGAAGAGTTCATTCGGGTAAAAGTGGTGATATAACCGCCGAATTGATATTGAGAATCATAGAGTCCTATGCTATAATATCAAGATGTGTTGGACTCTTATTTCGTCTTTTGAGCGAAAGGAGTTCATTTTAGCCAATGGGAAAGAATCTAAAAGGTAGAGAGTGTGGCAAGGGTATCTACCAGAGAAAGGATGGTAAATTTTCGGCTCGGTACAGTGCAAAGAACGGTAAGCGCCTTGAAAAGTACTTTGATACGCTCCCAGAAGCGCGAAATTGGCTTGCGGATGTTCGGTATGAAGATAAACACGGTATCATTGTGGCAACATCCGATATGACAGTAGATGACTGGTTTTCTTTTTGGTTGAACAACTTGGTTTGTGACCTTGCACCGAATACGAGAAGAAACTATGAAGATAGGTATTTTCGGAATATTCAGCCAGTCATTGGGAAAATGTGTATCTCGGATGTAAAGCCAATGCATTGCAAAGCCGTACTGAACCGCATGGATGAAATCTATGCGGGCTCAACAATCCGGCAGGCGTATATCACGATGGGAACCTTGTTCAAAGCCGCAGTTATGAACGATGTCATAGGTAAACACCCAATGGATGGAGTACGCTATACAAAGCCGGTTCGAGCGGTAGATGACATCAAATTTTTAACCGTGGACGAACAGACAAAATTTCTGGAGGTAGCCAAGCGTTCGCACAATTACCGGCAATATGCTTTACTATTGGAAACTGGCCTTCGTACCGCTGAACTGATAGGGCTTACATGGGATGTAATTGATTGGAAAAAGAGAACCCTGACGGTCAATAAATCTCTGGAGTTCCGTCATAAACGAGGCTACTGGCGCGCTGGTCCACCTAAAACCGAAAAGAGTTATCGAACGATCCCGCTTACGAATCGTGCATATGACATACTCAAATCTTGTTACGATGAGCGCGACACACGTAAGGAGTCGGATACTCTCTCCCAAGTCTTGGAGTATACGGATAGGCGGACAGGTGAAACAAGGTACTTAGTCATGCGCGACTTGGTATTCATTAACTGGCGTACCGGTGAGCCTGCAAAAAACAGCTCCTACGACACGCATCTTTATAAGCTGTGTGACGAGGCTGGTATCAAACGGTTTTGTATGCACGCCCTCAGGCATACATACGCCACCCGTGCTATCGAGGGCGGGATGCAGCCGAAGGTATTACAGAAACTACTCGGTCATGCAAGTATAAAGACTACGATGGATCGCTATGTTCATGTGACAGATGACTCGCTGCAGAGTGCTGTTCGCCAGTTTGAATCCGCCAACGCCATAACTCCATGAAAAAATGGCGTAAAAATGGCGTAAGAGGGCATAGCGAAATCCCGGAAAGCCTTGAAAATAAAGGAGTTGTGGAAAAATATGAAATTAGGTATCGTGGGCCTTCCCAATGTGGGCAAGAGCACCCTGTTCAACGCCATTACCAACGCCGGCGCCGAGAGCGCCAACTACCCCTTCTGCACCATCGATCCCAACGTGGGTGTGGTGGCCGTACCCGACCACCGGCTGGACGCGCTGACCGAGATGTACCACCCCAAGAAGACCACCCCCGCCGTGGTGGAATTTGTGGACATTGCCGGCCTGGTCAAGGGCGCCTCCAAGGGCCAGGGCCTGGGCAACAAGTTTCTGGCCAACATCCGGGAGTGCGACGCCATTGTGCATGTGGTGCGCTGCTTCGACGACGAGAACATCATGCATGTGGTAGCTGACACCAGCACCAACGTGCCCGTGGACCCCGCCGGGGATATCGGCGTCATCGACATCGAGCTGATCATGGCCGATGTGGAGATGGTGGAGCGCCGCATCGACAAGGCCCAGAAGGCCGCCAAGGGGGACAAGAAGTATCTCCGCGAGGTGGAGGTGTTCTCCGCCCTGAAGGACTGGCTCAACGACGGCAACTCCGCCCGCTCCTTCGACTGTGACGAGGACGACGCCGCCATCATCGCCGCCGCCGAGCTGCTCTCCCTCAAGCCCATCATCTACGCCGCCAACCTGGATGAGGAGGGCTTTGCCGACTGCCACGCCAACGCCTACTACAAGGTGGTGGAGGAGCTGGCCGCCAAGGAGGGGGCCCAGGTCATCCCCGTCTGTGCCAAGCTGGAGGCGGAGATCGCCGAGCTGGACGGCGAGGAGAAGAAGATGTTCCTGGACGATCTGGGCATCGCCGAGTCCGGCCTGGACCGGCTCATCAAGGCCAGCTACGCCCTGCTGGGCCTGATCTCCTTCCTCACCTCCGGCGAGGACGAGTGCCGCGCCTGGACGATCAAACGGGGCACCAAGGCCCCCCAGGCCGCGGGCAAGATCCACACCGACTTTGAGCGGGGCTTCATCCGCGCCGAGGTGGTCAACTTCGACGATCTGATGGCCTGCGGCTCCATGAACGCGGCCAAGGAGAAAGGCCTGGTGCGCTCCGAGGGCAAGGAGTACGTCATGAAGGACGGCGATATCGTCCTGTTCCGGTTTAACGTGTAATCTGGAACGCTGTCCTTCATGACCCCCGCCTCCGGCGGGCGAACTGCAATCAGCATAACAGAGGCCCCGGAACCGTCTGGTTCCCTTCCCTCCAATTTCTTGGGCGCCTTGACTGTCTACATATTCTTTGTGGTAATCCAGTCCACACCCGTTCCGCAGATATCCTGAACCACCACCGCTCCGGCGGCCACCGGAGCGCTGAGGCGGACTTTTTTTAACAGATTCATGGCTTGGATAATCAATCTCTTTGGAATCTCCCCCGAGGTCTTGACCGGGCAGCAGGGGTGAATTGCCCCTTCTATCCGAACAATGCTGGTCAACGTCCGGGTGGGCGCTGTCAGCTCCTTATGTCCATATTCCTTTCCCCTGGGGCATCCATACCCCGTAACCAGAAACCCGTTCTCCTCATCCACATTCAGGCGACAGCCCTTGGGGCACACAATACAGGTAAGCTCCGTCATTCCTTCGCCCCCCTTTCCGCCGCCAGAGAAACCGTCAGTTTCCCGTCCCCCGCCCGCTCCAGCAGACGCTTGGGCAGGACAATGTGCTCCATCTCACCCGGAGCCATGTGCTCCCTGGAGAAGCTGCATAGCTCCTCCCCTGAAGAGGTCACGCAGATACGACGGTTCCGGTACACGTTGTCAACCCGGAAAAAGAGATCCACGCCCTTCTCTACATGGGCGGGCCGTATCTTCTGCGGCACCGTATAAGTGACCCCCGCGCCATTCTGCACCTCCAGGCAGGACAGGGCAGGGGAGCTCTGACCTGCCGCCGCATACCGGGCCGCCGCTGCACCGGCCCGCCGGCTCTCCGCCGTGACAAAGTCGACCAGATCATGGACATGGACGACATTACCGCAGCTAAAAATTCCGGGAGTCACCGTTTCCATGTTTTCAAAAACTACGGCGCCGCTGGTTCGGCTGTCAATGGGAATTCCTGCGGCGCGGGTCAGCTCGTTTTCAGGAATAAGTCCAACGCTCAGCAGAACGGTGTCGCAGTCAAACTTGATTTCCGTACCTGGTATTGGCCTGCGGTCAGCGCCTACCTCAGAGACCACAACCTGCTCCACCCGCTCCCGCCCCACGATATTCGTAATAGTGTGAGAGAGGTAAAGGGGAATCCCATAGTCCTTCAGGCATTGCACAATGTTTCGGTTTAATCCATTGGAGTAGGGCATCAGTTCCACACAGGCCAATACGTTGGCCCCCTCCAGCGTCATGCGGCGCGCCATAATCAGGCCGATGTCTCCGCTACCCAGAATAACCACCCGGCGGCCCACCATCCAGCCTTCAATGTTAATGTATCGCTGGGCGGTACCGGCTGTAAAAATTCCGGCCGGACGGTCTCCCGGAATGGCGATGGCCCCACGGGTACGCTCCCGGCAGCCCATGGCCAGCACGACAGCACCCGCCTGGATCTCCAGCAGTCCGTCCCGGCAATTGACCGCACGAACCGTGTGATCCTCCTCCACAGAGAGCACCATAGTATCCAGCAGGATCTCTACTCCCAGCTCAGAAGCCCGCTGAATAAAACGTCCCGCGTACTCAGGGCCAGTCAGCTCCTCTTTGAAATAGTGCAGTCCAAAGCCGTTGTGAATGCACTGATTCAGAATGCCGCCCGGTTCCTTGTCCCGTTCCAGAACCAGCACCCGCTCCGCTCCCGCCTCACGCGCGCTGCAGGCCGCGGCCAGTCCGGCAGGGCCGCCGCCGACCACTACCACCTGATAGTTAAGCGTCATGGACGGACACCTCCTTGATGGGGGAGCTGAGCAGCCAGGTCCCCTCCTCATCCATTGTTATATCCATTGGGGAAACACCCAACTCACGGGCCAGGATCTCATGCACCCGGGGGCCGCAGAATCCGCCCTGGCAGCGCCCCATACCCGCGTTGCAGCGGCGCTTGATGGCGTCAATGGAACGGGGGACAATGGGACGGTGAATCGCCTCAACGATCTCCCCCTCCGTCACGGTTTCACACCGGCAGATAACCCGGCCGTAGAGCGGATCTTCGGCAATCACCGCGGCCTTCTCCGCATTGCTGAGTTCCCGGAACTTAATGCGCCTGCGCCGGTCGATAAACGTCTCCTTTTCCGTCAGCTCAAGACCGCACCCGGACAGTATGCGCAATCCCTCCAGGGCAATGGCCGGAGCTGCGGAGAGTCCGGGTGACTTGATACCCGCCAGGTTGATGAAATGAGGACAAATGGGGGACTCTTCAATAACAAAGTCTGGTATTTGCGTATTGGGACGCACTCCGGCGTACTCATGAATCGTCTGACGGAAGTCAATGCCCGGAACAGAGCGCAGTCCTCCGCTCTTCACCTGACTCAGATAGGGTTCGACCGTGGCCACATGGTCACCATCCTCCACCTGATATGCGTCGGGACCCACAATCAGGTTTCCATGAACCGTGGGGGCCACCAGGATTCCCTTAAAGCCGTGCTCGTCGGGACAGGGGAATACCACGGAGTTAATGATGCCCCCCTGGCTTTTGTCCAGAACGTAATACTGGCCGCAAAAATTTGTCTGTTTCAGCCCGCGGCCCCCCACCAGCTCATAAACCTGGGCGGAAAAGGCCCCTCCGGCGTTGATAACATAGCGGGCTTCATAGCTTCCGGAACTGGTTGTCACCACAAAGTGATCCTCATTCCGCTCAATCCCGGTTACGCGGGATGACAACTTCACCTCCACGCCATTGCGTACTGCCGTCTCCGCCATGGCAACGGCGTACTCCCAGGGATTAATAATACCGGAGCCAGGGGCATACAGGGCGCCGATCAGCTTGGGATTGAGGCCAGGCTCCAGCCGGAGCGCCTCCTCCCGGTCAATAATACGCACGCCCGGTACGCCATTGGCCACGCCGCGGTCATAGAGCTCCCTTACATACTCCATCTCCCGCTCGTCAAAGGCGATCACAAACGAGGGGATATCCCGGTACTCTACATCTAGTTTCTTGCAGATTTCCCGGGCCATAGCAATGCCCTCCAGGTTCATGCGGGCCTCCAGGCTGCCGGGCGGGCAGTCAAAGCCGGCGTGCAGAATGGCACTGTTGGCCTTGGTTACTCCGTTGGCCACATCGTTGAACCGTTCACATACACAGACCTTCAGTTGATACCGTGACAGCGTATACGCCATGGCAGACCCAATTACTCCGCAGCCGATGATCAGAACGTCATACATTAGTTTGAAAAGCCTCCCTTACCACCATTTGATTTGATCGGTAACATACTGGCGGATTTTGGTAAACTCCGGCGAAGTCACATCGCGGGGCCGCGGAAGGTCTACCTTGAAGTCCTCTTTAATTGTAGTGGGTTTGTTGGTCAGGATCAGAATGCGTTCGGCGAGGTAAACAGCCTCCTCAATGTTGTGGGTAATAAACAGCACCGTGCTGCCTGTCTCCTTCCAAAGGCGAACCACCTCGTCCTCCAGGTAGAAGCGGAGTTTGATGTCCATCTGCCCATAGGGTTCATCCATCAGCAGCAGATCCGGGTTCATGGCGAAGGCCCGGCCGATGATAATACGCTGCTCGGTACTCACCGACAACTGGTGCGGATAGGCGTCACGAAAGTTTTGCAGGCCCATCAGCTTGATAATGTTTTCCACCCGCTCGTCGATCTCTTTTTTGGGCAGCTTTTTCAGCTCCAGCCCAAAGCGCAGGTTTTCCTCCACCGTCTTCCAGGGAATAGAGGACGGCTCCTGAAACACAAAGGCCAAATTGTGCTTTTTGGGGTCGGCGGACTCTCCGTCGATCAGAAGGTCGCCCTTGGATGGCATGTAAATGCGGGTCAGCAGGTTGAGAAACGTGGTCTTACCGCAGCCGGTAGGGCCCACAATACAGATAAATTCACCCTTTCTGACATTAAAGGAGATGTCGTTGAGCACGTGCAGATCCCCAAAATATTTTGTGAGGTTCTTAACCTCCACCTTGTATTCACTCTTTGGTTCGCTCATCCTTAACCACCTCCGTCAGAGCGCCAAATCCGTGTTGTCACTAATAATTTTCCGCAGGCGCAGGAACTCAGGGCTGACCGTATCTCTGGGCCGGGGCAGGTTGATGTCATAGATTTCCTTGACCTGCGCAGGGTAGTTGGTCAGCAACACAATGCGGTCGGCCAAATAGAGCGCCTCCTCGATATTGTTGGTGACGAAGATAAAGGTGCGCTTTTCACTTTCCCAGATTCGCAGCACCTCGTCCTGCATGGAATATCGGGTCTGGGCGTCCAGCTGTCCGAAGGGCTCGTCCATCAGCATAATCTCCGGATTGTTGGTATAGGCGCGGGCAATGCCTGCCCGCTGCTTCATGCCGCCGGAGAGCTGGCTGGGATAGCTTTTTTCAAAGCCCTGCAGGCCCACCAGGTTGATGTACTTCTGGGCCGTCTCCCGGCGCTGAGCCTTGGGCACACCCTTCATCTTGAGGCCGAACTCTACGTTTTCCATTACGGTTTTCCACGGCATCAGCGCCAGCTTCTGAAACACCATGCCAATACGCTCGTCGCTCCCATGGATCTCCTCTCCATCCAGGAAGAGACTCCCGTCCACCGGCTTTTCCAGCCCGGCTATCATATTCAGCAGTACAGTTTTACCGCAGCGCCCGGGGCCGAGTATGACCAGAAACTCATTGTCGTACACATCCAGAGACACGTCAACCACGGCGTCTGACACCTCATTTTTGACAATGTAGCTCTGAGAAATATGCTCCAGTCTCAGTTTGACTTTTTTGCCGTCCATGGACAAACCATCCTTTCTAAGAGCTGGGTAATGATGGCCAGCAGCGCGCCGACCAAACCGATACACACCATGGACAACAGACACAGGGCATAGTCTCCGGAGTCCATACCGCGGGTGATGAGGAAACCAATGCCGGACTTTCCGCCCAGCATCTCCGCAGCCAGCACCACCATCCAGCCGGCAGAGGTAGAGGTTCTCACACCGGCAAAAATGGCGTCCAGAGCCGATGGAATAGCGATTTCAAAGAGCATCTGCCGCTTGTTGGCGTGGAAAATGGTACCCACATTGAGGTACATGTTCTGCACATTGGAAATGCCCGCCTGCGTGTTGACCACCACCGGCATCAGCGCGCCGATAAATACAATCAGAATTTTGGGAAATTCACCGGTGCCAAACCACATGGTCATCAATGGCACCCAGGCCAGGGGCGGCACGGAGCGAAAGGCGGTAAAGAGGGGCCCCAGTAGTGCGTTGGCCTTCTTGTTCCAGCCGATCAGAATGCCGAAAGAGATCCCAAGCAGCCAGGCAAAGGCCAGGGCAATAAATACGCGCAGAAGGCTGGCCCAAATGTGGCCAAAGAGGTTGAGCTGCTTGATCGGTTTTTCCATCAGCAGCAGGAATCGATTCCAAATATCCACAGGAGAGGGAAAGGTGCTGTTTTCCGCGCCCGCGGCCAAAAACCACAGCAGGATCAGAAGCAGGACGGAAACTACAGGAAACACGGCGTAAATCCGGTTGCGGAGTCTCTCACGGCGCTCCGCGTCGCTCATGACAACAACACTGGTACTGCTCTGTTTCATCGTTTCCACCTCAGCACTTTCTTCTCCAGCAGTCCCAGGACCGAGGTGAAAATGACGCCGATCACGCCGATGACAACAATACCCAGGATAATGATGTCGGCCCGGGCAAACTGTCGGCCCTGGAGGATCATGTACCCAAGTCCGGCATTGGCCGCCAGCATCTCAGCGGCCACCAGCGTGGCCCATGCGTTTCCTAGGGCCACGCGGATGCCAGCAAAGGTCATGGTCATGGCAGACGGAATTCCAATCTTGCGGAACACCGTAAAATTGGAGGCTCCGCAGGTTTTGGCCACATTGATCAGCACCGGGCTGGACTGCTTAATGCCGGTATATGCATTGATAACACAGGGTACAAAGGCTGAAAAGAATACAATAAATGCCTTGGCCTGCAGGCCGATTCCCATCCAGATGATGGTCAGCGGAATCCAGGAAACCGGCGGTATGGGCCGCAGAATTTCAAAGATGGGCCGCATAAATTTGTCGAATCCCCGGAACCAGCCCATAAAAAGCCCCAGAGGAATTCCGATGACAATTGCCAGCAGAAAACCCGTCAGGGCCACCTGGAGGCTGGCCATGATGTGAACCCCCAGCACCGCGCCGTCCGGATTGGGATCCACCAGCTTTGTAGCAAACAGTGCGATAACCTCCGTAGGCGCCGGGACGTAGCGGCTGGGCAGAACACCCGCCAGAACAGCTGCCTGCCAGAGAAGTAGAAAACCCAATATGCCGATGACCGACAGCATAGCCAGTTGGAAGCTGTTGCGCTTTTTCTGCCGCTTGACCACTTCGACGCGCTCCTCGTTGGTCAGCTTCCGGCCCGCGCTGGAAGCATTTTGCATATTACTTCCCCCTTACAACAAGTTTCCCCGCCGTTTGGCAGGCAAGGAGGCTGCACTGCGTGCCTAAGCGGAACGACAATGCAGCCCCGGGTTGCGCAGATGTGCAGCTGATTATTCCAGATAGCCCAGCGTTTTAAGCGTCTCGGCGCACCGCTCCGCCACAGAGGAGTTCACCAGCTCCTTATCAAGGATGGCGGTACGGTCTTCCTCAGTATAGCTGCCGATGGAGATGAAAAAGTCCATTGTCTCCAGCAGATCGTTTTCAGCGGCCAACACCGGACGATCCGCCAAGCTAAGGCGATCCTCTTCCTCTGTAGTCATCACGCTGACGGCCTCAGAGGGGCTGGGGCAGGCAAAGATATCCAAAGCCCGCTGACAGATGCTTTCATTGGATACCACACCCTCGTCCTCGCAGGACTCCACATAGAGTTCCACCGCCTGCGCCATATTGTCCTCGCTCTGCTGGCACCAGTCCCAAGTCAGATAATAGACCATCCAGGCCAGGTCGATCAGGTCGCTCTTATTCTCCATAGCATCCTTTGTGGCCGCCAGGCCGCAGACATTGTTGATGCCCAATTCGCTGACATCGGTAATACGGACGAGTCCGCTGTCCTCGGCGTTGTATGCCACGGCATTCCAAACGCACAGTGCGTCGCCCTCTCCGGCATTGAAGGCGGTCAGCGCGGGCGTAACATCCATATTGGTAATTGTCACGTCATCCGCGGAAAGTCCCAGTGACTGAAGATAGCTGAGGAACATGTACTGCAGGGTTGTACCGGTGGGCAGAATGCACTCAATCCCTTTCCATACTTCAGGATTGGTAGGATCGGCGGCCTGAGGGCTGTCCGGACGGACAAACAGGGCGGTATTGTACTCGTTGTCGCACAGGCCCAGCATCTGGATATCATAGTTCTTCATGCCGTTCAGAATACCGGGAGCACCCACATCACAGATGTCCCAGCTGGCGCTGGCCTCCATCATGGCCGGGCCGCCGATAAAGGACTCATACTCCACATCGATGTTTAATTCATCAAAAAATCCCATTCTATCAGCAATATACCAGGGCATGGAGTGGGCAGAGCCGGAGAAAAAACCGATGGTCAGTGTGGTGCGCTCCGGCAGGGGCGTCAGGCCGAAGGTCGTTTCAGCGGCGTCCAGAGGCTGGTTGCTCGAGTTTCCTCCTCCCCCCTTCGGGCCACATCCGGAAATCAGTGTGCAGACAAGAGCAAACGAAAGTACAAGAGACAACAGCTTTTTCATAATCATTCTCCTTTCAATTATTGGAACCCAATAGACCGGGAGCAATGTTTGGTTCCTCACCCCTCTTTCCTCGGTCACTCCTTGCGGCTCAGCCGCCGCAGGGGGGGCCGCCCACGGGGGCGGAGTTGAGGGCGGGGTCCTTCATGCAGAGGTGGACGGCG
>OGDR01000084.1_pt1 | contig 64030 bp, 55 predicted proteins | sample 1570501 | NCBI WGS metagenome assembly OGDR01 (sample SAMEA2582170, study PRJEB24529) | metagenome | reverse complement strand
CGCCACTGGTGTTCCTCCTAATATCTACGCATTTCACCGCTACACTAGGAATTCCGCTTACCCCTCCGGCACTCAAGTATGACAGTTTCCAATGCAGTCCACAGGTTGAGCCCATGCCTTTCACATCAGACTTGCCACACCGTCTACGCTCCCTTTACACCCAGTAAATCCGGATAACGCTTGCCCCCTACGTATTACCGCGGCTGCTGGCACGTAGTTAGCCGGGGCTTCTTAGTCAGGTACCGTCACTATCTTCCCTGCTGATAGAAGTTTACATACCGAGATACTTCTTCCTTCACGCGGCGTCGCTGCATCAGGGTTTCCCCCATTGTGCAATATTCCCCACTGCTGCCTCCCGTAGGAGTCTGGGCCGTGTCTCAGTCCCAATGTGGCCGTTCACCCTCTCAGGCCGGCTATGGATCGTCGCCTTGGTGGGCCGTTACCCCACCAACAAGCTAATCCAACGCGGGTCCATCTTATACCACCGGAGTTTTTCACACCGGACCATGCGGTCCTGTGCGCTTATGCGGTATTAGCAGTCATTTCTGACTGTTATCCCCCTGTATAAGGCAGGTTACCCACGCGTTACTCACCCGTCCGCCACTAGAATTAAATTAAATCGACCGAAGTTTCAATAAAATAATTCCCGTTCGACTTGCATGTGTTAAGCACGCCGCCAGCGTTCATCCTGAGCCAGGATCAAACTCTCTGATAAAATGTTTGATTCACTCAAGACAACCAACTAGCTTAGTTATCTCTCGTTTTTACTGTTTTTGGTTTATTCAACCGTTCTTAAAAATGTAAAGAATTTTCGAGAATCGTATGTGTTTCACTGTTTAGTTATCAAGGTTGTCTGTCTTGCGACAGCTTGTTTACTTTATCACATCTGTTTTTCTTTGTCAAGCACTTTTTTAAGTTTTTTTCAAAGTTTTTCGGACTCTTTCGATTTCTCGAAACGTTTCCCAGATGTATGACTGTCAGCTCTGTTCAAGCGACTTGATTACTTTAACATGTTTGTTTTAAGTTGTCAAGCACTTTTTTTAATTTCTTTTTTCTTTCAGAAATCTATTTAAATTGTTTTTATCTTATAAACAATTATTTCCGACAGCTCATCTAATATAACACCGAAAAACCACAATGTCAACAGTTAATTTCATAATTTGACAAACTTTTTTATTTCCACCTTAGAGCGTGTTTCAAACACACTCCAGGATTCACCCAGTCCACATCAGACATTCATCCCATCTGACACCTGAATTCCATCCCTCCGCCCTCATCCAGCCCTGCCCTACACACAGCACCCACATACCATATATACACAACACCCCAGCTTTTCCGTCCCATTCATACTATATATAGGAAACTTTTCTATTTCGCAAAACCAACAAACCACCATACCCCTTCTCCTTCAGCCGTTTCAGTCACAGCCAACAGCCAGCAAGCTCAAATCATTCTCTTCGGCGACATTTGCAGGGTCTTTAGAAAATCTTAGCCCCGGAAAATCTGCGTTATTCGCAGATCACTCACTGTCTGAGCGCAGCGAGTTTGAGTTATCTGCGAATGCTTTTAGCTGATTTTCCGGGGCTTAGCTTTTCTTAAGACCCGAAACCGAGCCGAAGAGAATGATTTGAGCTTGCGTCCACTTCAGCTGATCTTACAAAAACTTCACTATCTCTTCTGTATCCTTCCTCTTTGGTCGTCCAGGCTCTTCCCCCGGAACTCCAACCGCAATTACCGCAACAACTGTCTCCGTTTCCGGAACAGAACAAAATTCTCTGATCTTATCCGCATCCCTGATCCCCATAATAAGAGTTCCATATCCCAGTTCTTCTGCCTTTAATATCAAGTTCTCATTCTGCAGCCCGAGATCATAGCATCCCCATCCATTTCCAAGTTCATTATCCGCAGTTCCATCTTTTTGAAAACCAGCTCTGTTATGTACGAAAGTACTGACCAGCAATACTGCATTCTCACATTTACCTGCATTCATTTCCGACAGACATTCCCGTCTGAACTGATCCACATCCTTCGTATCCATAATACAGTAATAACGTCCTGTCTGAGAATTCTTCCATGAAGGCGCCTCCTGAGCAGCTTTTATCATACTCAGAATTTCATCCTTAGTCACAGTATTCCCCTCTGCGTATTTACGAACACTCCGCCTCTTTTCAATCAGATTCTGAAATTCCATGTTTGTACCTCCTCTATTCTTTCTCTTTGATCAGACAGACGAAATCCATCCTATATATCTTTAATAAATAATAATAGGATATCCTCCATCTATCGTATTATATATCAATGCTGCCTGATCTTCCGGCAGATTGATACATCCATGACTTCCATTTCCTGTCTTATATCTGTTTCCTCCAAATGCAGACTGCCAGGATGCATCATGAAGTCCCTGCCCATAAACAAATGGCATCCAGTATTTCACGTTCACTGCATATCCATATTCATCACTACTTAACGTAAACGGGCTTGCTTTATATGCTATTGGCCATGCACCTCTGTATGTCTCACGTTCTGCTGTCGGCGCGCCGCTGACAATATCTGTTTCTGTAACCAGTGCACCGTCTTTATACAGCCATAAATGCTGTGAATCAAGACTGACTTCTATATAACTGCCTGCCAGATCATCTGTTCCGTTTCTCTTCATGCCACTGCTGCTGTACACCGGCTCTCTGGATATATTTTCACCACTTTTAAGATCTTCAAGAAGCTGTGTCAGCTCTGCATCCTGATCGATCCTGTATCCATATTCATTATCAGAAACTGTCACATCTGTTCCCAGCGATGTATGAAAGGCACGTGGAACATAAATCGTATTATATTTGTTCGCCATATTCGATATGTAGTCTGCCACCGCATCCTTATCAAGGCTGATACCACTGTTTTTGATTTGCAGCCAGGAACTGATCGTATCTGATTCCAGCACCTGTGTTTCCTCACCAAACAGATAAGTAACTGTTGTACTGCGGTATTTTTTCAGCAGACTATTTAATTTCTTTACCTTCTGTTTCATTTCACCAGATTCTTCAATATCCGGCTGGCGGTAAACTTCTTCACCCAGATTGATTTTCACATCAGATGCAAGCAGTTTAGTCTTAAAATTTTTCTCCAGAGTTTCCTCCACATAGTTAAGCAGCCTGTTTTCATCAATCTGATTTCCCTGAACCTGTTTAACCAGAATATATTTTTTCTTCTTTTTACTGTATCTAATATGGGCATCCGCTGATTCTGTTCTTTCTTTATTATCGAAGTTCTCTGCTGCCAGAGCTGTCTTTTCCTGATTTTCATTCTTAATGATCTGATAATCAATTGTATAATCTTTCTCAGATGCAAAGAGCCTGAAATCCTGACTCCTCTCCTGCTGCAGTGTTTCCAACTCATTTCTCAGACTGTCCTGCTCCAGGCTGTATCCAAGCTGAGCCATAGAAACACTGTAAACATCCTCTCCATCTTCATGGAATATTATGTTTTTGTTATGAAATGCCTCATTTATCTTCTGCTGTGCTTTCTCTGCTGTAAGCTTTGACACATCCAAACCATATATGGAAATCTTCCGTCCCAGAGTTTTGGTATCGATCATATGTATATAGGCAAATAAACCAATTCCTATAGACAATACTGCCGCAATGCAGATTCCCAGAAGCAATTTCCATGTCCTTTTTGTGATCGTCTTTTTCGTCATAGTTTCTTCCCCTGCTTTTGTTATATTTTTGTAACTCTTCATCAACTGTTGTAAAGATACTGAACAGTTACATATTTTCATTTTATCCAATGCTTATTATATAAAAAGAAACGAAAGTATCTGTAACTCATACTTTCGTTTCTCGTTTTCTATTCATCGCAGTTATCTCGGATATTCTGCAAAAGCTGAGTTCCTCCCTGGGCATACCACTCCTGCACAAATTCATCGAAATAGGATAATGGCTGCCGTCCCATAATAATCTGGATAAATGCATCTCTTTCAAGAGTCTGAAGCATCTGTGGCACCTCAAGATCCGAAGTTTCCAGGTAAATTTTACCCGGTGGCTGATAGTGGGCCTCCACCAGTACTCCTACTGCTGAAATCCTTGACTTGTAAGCAGCCCAGTCCTCCCCTGTAACATTTTTACCTTTCAGATAATTCATACAGGCTGAATAATAAGATTTCTCAATGGCACTCAGTTCCTCCTCCCGCATTTTCCCTGCAATAACTTTCTGCATATCCTCCGTTACCTTATAAGTAGCCTCATTATAATCTACATTGATCACCAGTGGTCTTGCTGTAGGATCTACATTCAGGGCAAAATAACTGTTGACTTCCTCTGCATCATCTGCTTCATACCTGGTATAGTCAAACAGTACACTGAGTATTTTCATCACTATTTCCGGATGTTCATATCCTTTCCTGACTACCACATATTTATTATCACGAAATGAGGCATAGGTTTCCGATGCAGTCTTCATATCTGCCGGAAAATAATAAGGTTCCCAGTCTGATTCCGGATTCTTCTCATGTTCTTCCATCAAAGGATTGTTAGGGGTCCACCAAAGTCCGAAAAACGCTCCACATTTTCCGTTAACCACCAGATCCCTGAGATTATTAGAAGCCCGGAGTGCAAAGTTCTGATCCAGGATTCCACGTTCATACAGCTTATTCAGATATTGCAGTGCGTCTTTTGTCTCTTCTGTCAGTGAACCGTAAACAATCCTTCCATCCTCACTTCTCTGCCATCTCTGAGGATTAGCCCCAAATTCCTGAAAAACAGGATCTACTGAATAGCTGCTGCTGGTAGTCCCCACCAGAGAAGTATCACATACCAGACCAATAGGATTTTCCCCATCTTCTGCTCCCATACGGTTTTTCTGAAATTCCTCTATTATATTAAATGCATCTTCCAGAGATTCCGGCTCTTCAAGCCCCAGCTGTTCCATCCAGTCTTTTCTGAGCCACAGCAGACACGGGCCATGATCGATAACAGTCTCCGGCATTGCCATCAGCCTTCCGTCATAGCGTACAGAATCCAGAAGTTCAGCTCCATAGCTGTCATACATTTCCTTGATCTTATCAGAAGTACAGCAGTTATACACATCCGTCAGATCTTCCACAAGATCGTTTTCCACCATTTCATCCAGCGTATTTTTGTCAGAAATCACCATCACATCAGGCAGGGTCCTGTCCTTGATGAGCACATTTACAAATTCATTATATCTGTCCTCACTTTCCATATAAGTATTCTCATTCTGAATATTCAGCATCTCTTTCAGATATCTGGTATAAGCATTATCCTCATAAGTAGCACCCTGAGGCATATTTGAATTATTTGCCCCACTCATCTGTGCCAGAGTATAGGTCACTGTTTCCGGATATCTGTCATAAGGTGTTGTCTGCGCCTTCTCCCACTGCTCAGAATCTTCCTGTGTCATCCTGCTTTGTGTCTTTGATCCCTTCACTTTATCTTCAGATGTTTTACTACATCCTGCTGTTACGATCAGCCCAGCCATGATACTCACCAGAAATATCATCTTATATCTGTTGTTTTTGCCGCTTTTCTCTGCTCTCATGATATTTCTCCTTTCGGGATCCTCATCTCTACCCTGGTACCTTCGCCCACTTTACTCAAAATGCGGATAGTATAATCCTTTCCATACAACAGGCAAATACGGTCATTGACATTTTTCAGGCCATAACCTTCTGCCTGATACATGATCAGCCGCTGTGCCACCTCCTGCTCCATGCCAAGTCCATTGTCCTCCACTCGCAGGAGCACATCACTGCCATTATCCAGAAAAGAAAGTTTCAGGATTTTTTCCCCTTCTTCCTTCACATCCAGACCATGTTCCAGAGCATTTTCCACCACCGGCTGCAGAATCAGTTTCGGTACTTTTTCTGTTTTCACCTGTGGATCAATGTTCCATTCGATCTGAAAATCATTATCATGCATAACAAGCTGTATAGACAGATAGGCCTGGATATTGCGGATACAATTCTCCACTGTGACCATATCTTCCCCTTTGCTCAACGCTGTACGATAAAACGTAGATAAGTCCAATGTAACTTTACTAATCTCTTTCTGATCACTTCTAATAGCCATCCAGTTGATAATAGATAAAGAATTATACAGGAAATGAGGATTGATCTGTGCAGTCAGAGCCTTCAGTTCAAATTCCTTCAGTGCAATCTTATTCTCATATACTTCACTGATCAGCCTGTCGATTTCCCCCATCATCCTTCGGAAGCTGCGGATCAGAAGTCCCACCTCGTCTTCCGAATCACTGTAAACTGTAACTTCCCTGATGCCATGGTTCACCTGATCCATATTTCTTGTAAGCTGTTCAATCTTCCTGGTAAACAATCTGGAAAAAACCAGTCCCAGGATAAAAATGATCAGTACACATCCTATGATCAGAGGTATCTCTGTCAGCAACATCTGATATACTGACTGTTCAATGGATTTTCTGGTCTTGTACAGATAAAATTCCCATCCTGTATCCCTGCTGATGCTGCTTACAGATACATAATTCTTCTGCACGGCTTCCAGCACTTCCTGAGAATCTGTCTTATCTGCCAGATCATTCTCCTGTATTTCCTCTCTGCGGTACAAAATATTTCCTGATTTGTCCAGAACCATTCCTCCGGATTCCTCTACGATCACATTATTCAGTGGTTTAAAGATCTTATTGTAATCCAGAGTAATGCATAAAACAGCCTCCAGTTCCTTTCCGTTGTAAAGTTGTCTGACTGCCACGATTTCCGGCTTTTCGGTATTCACCATCCACTGCACCTGCACATCATCAGTGAGAGAATCACACCACCATTCCTGCTTCATCTCGCTTAAAGGCACCAGTGTATATTCATGGCGAACCTTAATACTCTGTGCAAAAAGCTGAATCTGTTCAATAGCATCATGATATGACTTCGGCACAGTCAGAAGAGGATCCACAATATAGGTATATTTCTCATATGCCATATAATTATCCATACTTTTCTCATTAATCACCTCTTCAATGTCCGGTGAGTACGTAAGATAGTTGAGCAGGCTGGTAAAAATCTCTATCTGGCTGTCAATGCTCTCCCTGGTCTGTTCCAGAATGGAGGATGTATCCTCCAGTTCATTGTGCCGTACCAGACGGCTCATGCTGATATGGCTGTATAAAGCAAGTACCGTCATAGGAACCAGGCTTGCGATCACAAGGAGGATCGTCAGCTTATGACGGTACTTCATATCCCTAAATTTCTTTCGGATGTTCTTCATCTTCACCTGTTCCTTTCCTGTAGGATTCAGGACTGCTGCCATAATATTCCCTGAAACTACGACAGAAATAAGATACATTGGAAAAGCCTACCTCTTCGCTGACCTGCGCTACCTTCATATTTGTACCACACAGAAGTTCCTTGGCTTTTTCCATACGGAACACCCTGATAAAACGATTCAGGTTCATCCCTGTCTCTTTCTTAAAAATAAAGCTTAGATATCCTGAAGAAAGGTATACCTTCTCCGCCAGCATCTCCAGACTCAGATCTTCTGCATAATGCTGGTAAATATAATTCTTCACTGATGCCACTTCATTTCTGGATTCACTCATAGACCTCTCCAGAAAAGCTCCGTACTCCTTAATATTTTCCTCTGTAACCTTAAGGATCTGAGAAATATCAGTGCAGTTATACAGACGATCGATTTCTTTATCCAGACGCCTTTCCTCTGAAAACTGTGTTTCCTCGAAAAGTGCCTGGATCACATTGGAAAACACAAATTTTATATACATGGCTGAAAACTGTGTACTTTCTTTATATTTATCAGCCAGACATTTAAAATGGATCATCAGTTGCTCCAGATCCCTGCGGCTGATATCTTCGGAAATCCTCTGCATCAGCTGTGAATCCTGCGCAGACCTGTCTACATGACGGAATTCCTCTTCTTCATTGGTAAATACATGATTTTCAGGATGATAGAAACGCTCCTCCATCTGCTGTTCCAGTTCTGCCAGGATTTCCGGCAGAGCTTCACACCCTTCAAACTTTCTGCTGACAGCCAGATGAAAACTCCCCTGATACTGACGTTTCATAATAGAATAAAGATGATTTGCCACCAGCACATAGTCACAGTACACATCATTAAACAGAAGCAATGACTGCCTGCCATTCAGATTCAGATAAAAAAATACTCTGCGCAGTTCCTTCTGAAGATTCTCTACCAGATCATCATCTGCTGTATCAAAAAATGCCTGTGAAGATTCTATCAGAATCCCACAGTGCCACTGATTCCATTTCTCCAGGTCCACCATATCCCTGGCTTTCTCCAGAATTTCTTCTTTTCCTGCATAAATGTAATTCTGCAGAAAATACTGCTGTAGGAAATCCTGTTCTTTCTGACTGCGGATTTTGTTATTTTTATTTTTTTCAATTTCCTGTTTTATTTTGCCGATAGTTTCATGAAAAATATCCGGATCTACCGGTTTCAGTACATATTCCTTTACTCCATACCGGATAGCTTCCTGTGCAAAAGTAAAATCATTATAACCACTGAATATCACGATCTGCAGTTCCTCATTTTCTTCCTTTGCACGCTTCGAAAGTTCCAGCCCGTCCATGTGCGGCATTTTTATATCTGTGAGAAGCAGATCAATATTTTCACTGCGCAGCACATTCAATGCCTGTTTCCCATTGGATGCTTCTAAAATATGAAAGTCCCCTTCTTCTCTGGAAAGAAGAAATCTGATTCCCTCTCTCTCTATCTTCTCATCATCAACAATTAATACATTATACATATGCGTCCCCCGCCTTATTTTTACTGTACTCCGATAATCCACCCCGGATATATCGAAAAGCAAATAAAGATAGCCCGGCAACGGAACTATCTTTATCCTGCTGATAACTCTATTTTATCATCCCTTTACAGCGCCTGCAACAACACCCTCAATAATATATTTCTGGCATACCAGGTAAACAATAACGATCGGGATAATATCGATCATAATACTTGCCATCATCGGTCCCATCTGTACATGACCGAAGCTTCCGCGGAAGTACTGTACTGCCATAGGAATGGTACGGTATTTCTTAATATCCAGTACCAGGGTCGGCAGAAGATAGTCATTCCATACCCACATCAGCTGAAGGATTGCAGTGGAGATAATGGTAGGCTTCAGGATTGGAATCAGGATCTTGAAAAATACCTGTAACGGATTACATCCATCGATCAGGGCAGCCTCTTCAATTTCCAGTGGGATTCCCTTTACAAAACCGGTGAACATAAATACTGCCAGTCCTGCACCAAATCCCAGATAAATAATACAGATATTATAAGGAGTGTTCAGTTTCAGTGTATCTGCCGTCTTTGCCAGAGTGAACATAACCATCTGGAAAGGAACTACCATACTAAATACGAACAGATAGTATAAAATCTTGGAAAGCGCTCCATTTACACGGACAATATACCATGCACACATAGAGCAGCACAGCAGGATCAGTACTACTGACATAACTGAGATCACAAGGCTGTACCAGAAAGATTTCAGGAAATCCATCTGTGTTACGCTGGCTACATAGTTTGTAACTCCATTCCATATTTCACCCAGAGGAAGTTCAAATACTCCTGTAGTTGTAATGGCTGATTCCTTTTTTAAAGAGTTTAAAAGGATCAGTATAATAGGATAAATCCAGAGAAGGGACAGTATGGTTAATATAATTATAGGAATAATACTTTTCTTTTTATTGTTTTCCATTACTGTTGTACCTCCTTAGATGATGTTGCTTTAAGCTGAATCAGGGCAATGGCTACAACCAGAATAAAGAATACTACCGCTTTTGCCTGACCGATTCCCTTCCACTGTGGTCCGCTTCGTGCATAGAATGTATCATAGATATTCAAGGCAAGGAGCTGAGACTGCTTGGCAGGATCTCCACCTGTAAGAGAAAGGTTCTGGTCGAACATTTTAAATCCATTTGTCAGTGTAAGGAAGGTACAGATTGTAACAGACGGCATGATCATCGGTATTTTAATCTTGAACAGAATCTGTCTGGATGTAGCTCCGTCAATCTGTGCCGCTTCGATAAGATCAGGTGAAACATTATTCAGACCTGCCACATAAATGATCATCATATATCCGATCTGCTGCCAGCACAGAAGGATCAGCATACCGATAAATCCGTTCTTTGCAGACAAAGCCAGCAGCGGTTGTCCCCATTTGGATAACAGACCATTTAATAAGGTCTGCCAGATGTATCCAAGAACAATACCACCGATCAGGTTTGGCATAAAGAATACAGTTCTGAATGCATTGGTGCCCTTGAATCCCTTTGTCAGCGCCAGTGCAATGGCAAATGCCAGAACATTGATCAGAATACTGGATATAAAGGCAAATGCTACAGTCAGCCAGAACGCATGGCTGAAAGTATTGTCAAGTAATATTTTCTGATAGTTTGAAAATCCTACAAAAGTAACATCCTGCACTGTGGTAAATTTACAAAATGAAAGGTAAATTCCCCAGATAAACGGCCACAAAAATCCAATTATAAATGCAGCCAGTGTAGGCAGGACGAAAATTGGCCACCACTTTTTGATTGTTTTTCCTACCATGGTAAATCTCTCCTCTTCTTCCCATTCTCTGCTTAGAATCTATAAAAGGGAGACAGGAATCTCTGCCTCCCTTATTTTTTAATTCATTATTCAGAAAGTGCCTTCTCTGTTGCCCAGTTGTCAACAAACGCGCTCTTAACATCATCCCAGGAACCTGATCCTGCTGCATATGCTGTAAGAGCAGATCCAAGAGAGTTTTTCCACTCTTCAGATGGCATTGTTGTGAAGTTCCATGATACAGGTGTCAGACCAGCTTCTGTATACTCTGCATCCTGTTTTACAAATACGTTGCTTGGTGCCTCTGCTGTTTTGAAAGGAATTGTGAATCCCATATCTTCAGCCATGGATTTTGTTCCTGCTTCAGAGGTTACACACCAGTTCATGAAATCAAGTGTTGCTTTTACATCAGCTTCAGATGCATTCTTATTTACACACCAGTAATTCTCTGTACCAGTTGCAAGACCTTCGTTTGCATCATCTACACCAAAGTAAATCGGGATCATAGCCAGCTCATCATCTTTGAATGTTTTAGCAAGTTCACTATATTCCCAGGAACCATTCTGATAGAATACTGCTTCACTATTTACAAATTCATTTCTGGAGTCATCTGCAGTTTTTGCAGAAAGCTCAGAACCGTCACAGGTAGAATCTGTAATGTAAAGATCAAATACATTCTTGTAGTTATCAAGGTATGTACCTTTGATCGCATCTGTATCATCGACTCCGTCTTCTTTGTACTCATAGTAGATTGGAAGGTTTGCAAGATGTGTTTTAAATCTCCAGTCAGAGGATCCGTCCATACCTGCGGAAGTAAATGCTCCCTTAATTCCCAGATCATCTTTTTTGCTCTGGATATCATCAGCAACTTTCTTTAAATCATCAAAGGATTTAATATCGTCCAGAGTATATCCTGCTTTTTCAAGTAAGGTCTTATTTACGATCAGACCATAGGATTCGATTACATATGCGATTCCGTCCACTGCATCTCCATCCTTTAAGCTGTAGGAATCAGATGTCAGCTGTGAGTAAATATCGGAATCTTTCAGGTCATAGCAGTAATCTTTCCAGTTTTTCAAGCCAACCGGTCCGTTTACCTGGAATAAGGTAGGAGCATCACTCTTTGCCATTTCTGACTGAAGTGTTGTCTCATACTGTCCGGAAGCTGCTGTAACAACAGTTACCTCTGTACCAGTTTCCTCTGTGTATTCTTTTGCCAGGTTCTGCCAGTCTTCATCCTGCTCTGGTTTGAAGTTTAAGTAATAAACCTTTCCAGCGTCATCAGCCATTGCCGGTACTGCCGGGATCATAGTTGCTGCCATAAGTACTGCCATTCCCATTGCTGTTACTTTCTTCATCTTCATAATCGTTTTCTCTCCTTTTCCTATGACGTTTTCTGTTTCTTAACTTGAGTATATTGTAAATTTTTCAGCAGGATTTCGCCATGATAAAAAATCAAGAAACATGATAAATTTTTCAGATATTGATTTTTTTATATATACATTTTTTATGTCATAAAAAGAAGAAAAAAACAGACCCCGTCAGGTCAATCCTGTCAGAGTCTGTTCTCTCTTTATGCCTTTATGTCTCAGGCTTTGTCTACTGATCCGAATAATTCCATTTTCTCTTTAACAGTAGCTTTGATTGCTTCGAAGCCAGGTGCAAGAAGTTTACGAGGATCGTATCCTTTACCCTGCTGATCTTTTCCTTCTTCGATGTATTTACGTGTAGCTGCTGCGAAAGAAAGCTGGCATTCTGTGTTTACATTGATCTTGGATACACCAAGGTCGATAGCTTTCTTGATCATATCTGCCGGGATACCTGTGCCACCGTGAAGTACCAGAGGCATCTCTCCTGTCAGTTTCTGGATTGCATCCAGAGTCTCAAAGCTTAATCCTTTCCAGTTAGCCGGATATTTTCCGTGGATGTTACCGATACCAGCTGCAAGGAAGTCAATGCCAAGGTCTGCGATCATCTTGCATTCCTGAGGATCTGCGCATTCGCCCATTCCTACAACACCGTCTTCTTCACCACCGATGGAACCAACTTCTGCTTCCAGAGACATTCCATGGTCAGCAACGATCTTAACAAGTTCTTTAGTTTTTGCAACGTTCTCTTCGATCGGATAATGAGATCCGTCGAACATGATGGATGAGAATCCTGCTTCAACGCATTTTAAGCATCCTTCATAGCTGCCGTGGTCAAGGTGAAGAGCTACAGGAACTGTGATGTTCAGTTCTTCCATCATTCCGTTAACCATACCAACAACTGTTTTATAACCAGTCATATATTTACCAGCACCTTCGGATACACCAAGGATTACAGGAGAGTTCAGTTCCTGAGCTGTTAAAAGGATAGCCTTTGTCCACTCAAGGTTGTTGATGTTGAACTGTCCAACTGCATAATGACCAGCTTTTGCTTTTTTCAGCATTTCTGTTGCGCTTACTAACATGATAAATTCCTCCTAATCTGTAGTAACTGTTGTTCTTTCCCAGTCACTCTAATCAATCTTTGATATGGAAGTAAATCTATATCCAGATATGGTTATCTTACCAGATTTCTGCTTTTTCGTCTACCATTTTGCTAAAAAAATGACAAACAAAATTAGACGGATATAATTTTTATTTTTGTAAAAAAAGTTCTTGCATTCTTTGTCTGTTTCATATATAATAAATTTCGGTTCAAGGATGGATTCCCGAGTGGCCAAAGGGGGCAGACTGTAAATCTGTTAGCAACGCTTTCGAAGGTTCGAATCCTTCTCCATCCACTAAGGTTCAGACAATTGTCTGAACCTTTTTTGTATTTATTTGTAACTATTCAGCAGTCTACTATCCCGCGAGGTGTGTGAACAGTAACAAAGATACTATTGAAAACAGAAGGAACAATAACAGCAGCAAAGGCAGTCTCTTATCAAAAAAGAAACTGCCTTTGCTGCTATTCTATATCTTCACTGTTTTTTCTATTAATTCTTATGATGCAATACCATCGTGCCAAATGCCGGCATAGTAATCTTTAATATTCCGGCGGTGGCTGTATATTCTTCCGGCTCCTCCGTGAATCCTTCTGCGGATGTCACAACAATCCGCTTAAGCTTCGTATCTGCAAGACGACTGATGCCTGCCTGCCATAACTGAATTTCCACGTCGCGACTCTCGGCCTGGTTATTTATGATCACGATCATCTGCTCTTTTCTTGAAAATCTTGCATAGCAGAGTCCCTGATAATCATTCCAGAGGAATCCCAGCGAACCTGTCTTTAATACTTCATAGTTCTTATGGATACGGATCATCACTCTGTGGAAATCAATCATCTGATAATCCTCACGTCCCCATGGATACGTACGTCTGTTATCCGGATCTGTAAATCCGCAAAGTCCTGCTTCATCTCCATAATATACTGTCGGTGCACCCGGCCATGTCATCTGGATGGCAACCGCTTCACGCATAACTGCCGGATTTACACCCTCTGATGCAGCTTCTGCGCCTGCATAAGAAATTCGTCCGACTTTGTGATTCGTTCTGGTCAGGAATCTGGAATGGTCATGGTTTGATAACTCGTTCATCGCAGTCTGAAGAGCTGACATATGAAGGGATCTCATATGAGTTTTCATGGCTCCGATAAATGCCTCACTGTTTCCAAGCAGATCCTCACGATATTCATCACTATGTTTCTCCATACCTGTCAGAAACCATGTCAGCGGTTCCATAAACGCATCATAGTTCATGACTGTATCCCATTCATCACCCTGCAGCCATCCTTCCGGATTTCCATAATGTTCAGCCAGAATAATCGCATTTGGATTTGCAGCCTTCACTGCTTTTCGGAAATCTTTCCAGAACTGATGGTTGAAGTCATTACTGTGTCCTAAATCTGCTGCCACATCCAGTCTCCATCCATCTACATTGTAAGGTGCTGATACCCATTTCTGTCCAATACGCAGGATGTAATCATACAATTCCCTGGAACCTTCATAATTTAACTTAGGCAGCGTATCATGTGCCCACCAGCCATCATATGTGGTATTATACGGCCAGGCATTCTGATCATTAAAAGAAAAGAAGTTACGGTACGGACTGTCTGCTGAGATATAAGCTCCTTTCGGATATCCTTCCTGATTCTCGTAAATACGCTCTCTGTCCAGCCACTTATTGAAGGAACCACAATGGTTAAATACACCATCCAGGATAATCTTCATTCCTCTTCTGTGAATCTCTGCTGTCAGCTTGGCAAACAGCTCATTGCTGGCTTCCAGATTCTTCTTGTCGGTTACACGCTTAATATATTTCCATGCATGGGAATTATCACTGTCATCTCCGATAAGGATTCCTTCATCACAGTCTTCTACAATCCTGCCGTAATGAGGATCTACATAGTCATAATCCTGGCAGTCATATTTATGATTACTTGGAGAGACAAAGATTGGGTTCAGGTAAATAACCTCAACACCCAGATCCTGCAGATAATCAAGTTTATTCATAATTCCCTGCAGGTCACCGCCGTAAAATTCACGCACACCCATCACTGCCGGAATCTTATTCCACTGTTCTACCTGTACACTCTTATCTCCAATATAATGATATTCTCCGGTTACAACATCATTGGTAGGGTCTCCGTTTAGGAAGCGGTCTACATAAATCTGGTACATAACCGCACCTTTTGCCCACTTCGGTGTATCAAATCCCGGATAGATCTCGAAATCCATTCTGCCTTCATGCTTCGTACTGATTCCAATGTTATTATAATAGCAGGTTACCCAGCCATACTGTATCTCAAAATAATAACGGAAGATGTCTTCTCCAATGGTTACCTGGGCAGAATAATAATCGAATCCGTTCTCTGTCTCGCAAATCTCCATCTGCACACGCTGCTCCTGGCTTACCAGATATACAGAATCTACATTATTTCTCTGGGTACGGAATTTGATCGTTACTGTATCTCCTGCCTTTGGTTCTGCAGGTGTTCTGTAATATTCTGTTCCGTCACTGAAAAGCGCCTCTTTATTAAACACAGGACGCATATTCAGGATGTACTGCATTCTTTTTTTTATATCTGCTTTTTCATGTTCCATTTCCGTCCAGTCCTCTCTGTCATTTATCATTTTATTATTTTATCCTAAAATAAACCATCTGACAACCATCTGTTTTTCCCAAAAATACTTATCTATTCAGTGATTCTGCACAAGTATATCTTCATTCATTTCTTTGATTATATATTTTTTCTCTCCGATATTCCATGAAAATCCACATGTTTTTATATTTTTCGCAGTTTATCCTTGTGATATTTTCACAAATCCGATATAATGCAGCTATAATTAATTATTATTTTCGGTACAAAAACCTGTTTCCGAAAGTGAGGACATCGTATGAAAAAGATTATTTCAGGAATTAGCAGACAGTGCCATGTATATGGTAAAAAAATCAGGAAAAGACAATATCGTCTTTTCCTGGGATATCTGCTGATCAGCGTATTTTTAAGGCAGTAAAAAAGCCAGCGGGATAAGCTGGCTTTTTTGGAGAAGGTATTTCTTCTTATGGGGTGTAGCAAAAACTATATAATGTATTGGGGGGTTTTTACGATTTATATAATAGCATGAGGCAAGGAAAAAGTGTGCACAAACTTCACAAAATTCGGCACACTTTTTTGTATATATTATATATTGCTATTTTCTGTTTCGTTTTCTTCTGTTGTAAAAAGTGCTTCAAATTCGTCTCTGTGCACTTTTTCCTTCTCGAGAAGAAGCTTTGCACACCTGTGAAGAACGTCCTCATGCTCCAGAATAATCTTCTTCGCCTGGTCGTGACATTCACCGATAATACGGCGGATTTCTTCGTCAATTGCCTTGGCTACGTCTTCACTGTAACTTCTGGTATGAGCCAGGTCTCTTCCGATAAATACTTCATCATCGTCATCACCATAAGAGATCAGACCTAGTCTGTCAGACATACCATATTTCATTACCATGCTTTTCGCAGTAGCTGTCGCACGTTTGATATCGTTGGATGCACCCGTCGTAATATCCCCAAAGATAATCTCTTCTGCCACACGTCCACCTAACAGAGTCGTGATATCCTGCAGCATCTGTCCTTTGGTATTAAACATCTCATCATTATCAGGAAGCGGCATGGTATAACCGGCTGCACCCATTCCTGTCGGGATAATGGAAATCGTATAAACAGGATCCATGTCCGGAAGTACATGGAAAAGAATCGCATGTCCGGATTCATGGTAAGCTGTAATTCTCTTCTCTTTCTCAGAGATTACTTTACTCTTCTTCTCTGCACCGATACCGACTTTGATAAAAGCTCCCTTAATATCTGACTGAAGGATAAATCCTCTTCCCTGTCTCGCCGCTTCGATAGCAGCTTCATTCAGAAGATTCTCCAGATCAGCACCTGTAAATCCGGCTGTTGTTCTCGCGATCTGAGCCAGATCTACATCCTCTCCAAGAGGCTTATCCTTGGCATGAACGCGAAGAATCTCCTCTCGTCCCTTCACATCCGGACGTCCTACTGCAACCTTACGGTCAAAACGTCCCGGACGCAGAATAGCAGGATCTAAGATATCCACACGGTTAGTCGCTGCCATTACAATGATTCCTTCATTTACGCCAAAACCATCCATCTCTACGAGAAGCTGGTTCAATGTCTGCTCTCTCTCATCATGGCCGCCGCCCATACCGGTTCCACGCTGTCTTGCGACTGCGTCGATCTCATCAATAAAAATAATACACGGTGCATGGCGTTTACCTTCTTCAAAAAGGTCACGCACACGTGATGCACCAACACCTACAAACATTTCCACAAAGTCTGAACCGGAAATGGAGAAGAACGGAACTCCGGCTTCTCCGGCTACCGCTTTTGCCAGAAGTGTTTTACCTGTTCCGGGAGGGCCTACAAGCAGCACTCCTTTTGGAATTCTTGCACCTACTTTTGTGTATTTCTGCGGAGATTTCAGGAAGTCTACCACTTCCACCAGATCTTCCTTCTCTTCCTGCAGACCTGCAACCTTGTCAAATGTCACTTTCTTATTATCATCCGGGGATGACATTCTCGCGCGGCTCTTTCCAAAATTCATCATCTTGGCATTTCCACCGCCGCCGGCTGACATCTGACGGTTCATCATCATGATCAGAAAGATCACAAGTGCCCCTGTGAGAAGAACAGGAAGCAAAGTTGTCAGAAATACATTATCTCCAGGCACATCCTGAGTTGTAACATCAATATCGTATTTATTCAGCAGTGAGATTGCCTCATTGACATCTGTCACATAGACCTTTCTCTGACCGGAATCAGTGGTATCCACGATCACTGCACCGGTAGGAACTTCTCTGTTCTGCTGAATCGTTGCATCAACCACCTTGTTGTCTTCAAGAGCCTGTTCCAGCTGCTTTTGTGTGTAACTGCTCTGTGAAACCACCTGGTTATTCAGATAGAAATATCCGGCTACCAGAGCAATGATCAGCACCAGATACAGACCAATTCTGCTTGGCTGTTTGTTCACTTAGTTAAATCTCCTTTCAGTCTTCCCCCAGTTCCACTACTCCGATAAATGGAAGATTCCTGTACTTCTGCGCATAGTCCAGACCATATCCTACTACGAATTTATCCGGAATATTGAAGCAGCAATAATCAACTTTGACATCTTTGACTCTGCGCTCTGGTTTATCCAGTAATGTACAGAGACGGATGCTGTTTGGATTTCTCTGTTTCAGAATCTCAATAAGATAGCTTAATGTTCTTCCTGAGTCAATGATATCCTCTACGATCAGAACATCTTTGCCTTCCAGTGGCTGGTCAAGGTCTTTGACGATCTTTACAACACCGCTGGACTTTGTGTCGTCGCCGTAGCTGGATACGGACATGAAGTCAAGAGAAACCGGTACAGTAATTCTTTTGGCAAGTTCACATGTAAAGAATACACCGCCTTTTAATACACAGATTAAATGAATCTCCTTACCTGCATAATCCTTGCTGACTTTTGCTGCGATCTGCTTAATACGGGAATCAACTTCCTCTTCGCTGAGTAAAACTTTGATTTTCTCACTCATTTTGATATCCTCCTTGGTAATTTAATACTAACACCTTCCTGGTTTGGGGGTTAATTTTATACCTCTCATTCATCCGGCTTCCAACCATCCACAGAACCTCATTCTCACACACGACCAGAGGAATTTTCTCTCTCTGATCTGCCGGGATTTTCGCATCGATCATACAGCGATTGAGTTTCTTTGTGTTTCCCTGCGCATTGATGATCATGTAATCTCCGGTTCTTCTGGTTCGAATACACGGATTCTTTTTTATTTTATCATAATCCAGCCATTTCGTATACTTTTTTTCTTCAATCTTCTGTCCTTCATATAAAAATATTTCTGCTGAAAAAGTCCCCAGCGGACAGATAGCCTTTCCCGGAACTATAAGTTCCCACTCTTCTGTTTTCCTTTTTCTTCTCTCTTCTTTATTCAGAAGATAAAGTTTCACGCCATCATAATCTTTTCTTGCCTCCATACAATAGGGCAGGCTGATTTTTCTTCCCGTCTGCATTTCGTAAAGTGCAAGAACCTTCTCATAATGGACTGCGGATATGTCTTTCCGCCTGCCTGCCAGGTTTTCCATCGCCTGCTGTAATGCATAGGTCTGGATAATCTGAGGCTGCACAAAGAATTTTTCTGTAAAATAATATCCTGTATCCGTATGGAATTCTTCCAATATCTGAAGACTCTGGCAAGTAAGATATTCCTCAGCCTGAGAAATCCTCTCCGCTGTTTCAGACATATGTGCCACTGCTTTCGCATTTATTTCCTGCTCCAGCATAGGAAGTATATGATGACGGATCCTGTTTCGGGTATATTCATCTGACAGATTCGTGCTGTCCTGGATATGTGGAATACTCTCTTGCTCTAAATACCGGGCAATTTTTCCTCTGCTTAAACATAAGACCGGACGAATGATCTCTCCTGCCACCGGGCGCATCGTGCAAAGTCCGCGCAGACCGGTTCCGCGACATAAATTATGGATCATGGTTTCTGCCAGATCTTCTTGATTATGCGCCAGTGCGATTTTAACTTTCCTGTCTTCTGTATCGTTGCCCGGATTATTTTCTTTTTTCCACTTTTCTCTATAAAAAGAGATTTCTTTGCCAAAGGCTTCTTTTCTGACAATTCTTCCAGTCTCTTCTTCACCCAGTTTCCATTCCCTGCTCAGTTTCGGCACATCATAATAGTGGATACTGCATGGGATCTGCCATTCTTTGCAGATCTTTTCCACAAATCTGCTGTCTCTGTCAGCTTCTTGTCCACGTATTCCATGATGTACGTGAACAACCTTCAGTGAAAAATCCACTTCCTCCTGCAATTCTCTTAAAATATGCAGCATTGCCATGGAGTCACTTCCTCCTGATACACCTGCCAGAATCATATCTTTCTTTTTAATCATCTTGTTTTGCTTTATGTAAGCAAGAACTTCTTTCTTCATCATTTATCCTTTTTATGTTTATTTATTTCTTCCACACCCCGGCAACCAGAACAGTCATGTCATCTCTTGCATGGTAATCACTGTACCCCAGCACCCGCTCCAGGATTCCTCTGCCGAAATCCTTCGGTGATTCTTCATGGACATCCATGATGATCTCCTTCATGGTTTCTTCCTCTTTCTGGTCCGGAAGTGCATCCAGCACTCCATCTGTCATCATGATCAGGTAATCTCCATGATAAAGCTTTCTGGATGCCGTCTCAAAATCAATCTGCTGCACAAGTCCTGCTGCCAGGCTTTCCGAAGTGATTGACTCCACCCAGTGATCTCTTTTTATAAAAGTCGATGCCGCCCCTGCCTTCAGAAAATTGCAGATTCCAGTATATAGGTCCACTGCACATATATCTACTGTGGAAAACATGCCATCCTGGCCTTTTAATACCAGAGCGGAGTTGACCATTTTTGCAGCTGTTTCCTGGGAAAACCCAGATTCCATAAACTGCTCTAAAAGCTCTACAACTGTTTCACTCTCCTTACATGCCTCCATCCCTGAACCCATGCCGTCAGAAAGACACATTACAAATCTGCCCCCGTCTTCCTGTCTGCACACATAATTATCTCCGGAAATTTTTTCCTCTTCTCTGGTCAGCCTGGCTGCCCCGTAAAGAACCTGGTAACTTACATCTTCTATAAAATGAACTGTATGGTATTCTCCATTTACAATGCATCGGCTTCCATTTACAGGTACCATGGAACTTTCGCAGGATTTTGAAAGAAGCTGAGCAATCTCTGTCATGGAAATACACTGCCCGCTTCTGGCACGCATGGTGAGAAAAACCTGTCTGCGGCCTTTCACCTTATCCATCATCCATGCCTGACGAAGAATCACATGATTTTTTCTCAGGCTCTTGCGAAGGTCTTCCTCGAATTGTGGGGTGCACCGCTCCAGATCATACAGATCACTTGCCACATTTTCCATGATTCTGGAAACCTCCATCAGCTGCTGTGCCACCGCCAGTCGATTCTCGATCATCCGGTTATCCCATATCAGGTTCTGCTTCTCTCTCTGGAAGTTCTCCGCAACAGCTTCATAATACTGTACAGAACGGGGACATATGCTTGTCCAGTCAGCCCGGATGCTCCGAATATCATCCTCGTTTCCGCTCTCCATAGACCGCACCAGCGCTTCCACGCCTTTGCATAGTTCCTGTTTATGTTCACCCCAGCAGATTTCCCTCTGATAGCATCTGTAGCAGACTTTGGCATTTGTATCCTCCATGATCCGCTCAACCTGCCTGCTGCTCAGGTAATCTCTGCGATATGGCATTCCATAAAAAGTATCTGCCAGTTTCTGAAAAGATGCTGCGTATTTCTCTACCCGTTCTTTCTGAGGATGACCTTCCTGCAGAGTCAGAAGTTCCTGTGTATCCGGCAGATTTTCCGCTAAAATAGTTTTTGCCATGTCCCGTATGATCAGCATAATGCTGATAACGAGCATGGCAATCATCCATTCCTGCATATTCTTCTTCCCTCCCCCATATGTTCCCCTTACCCGTTACCGTCCACTTCATTCACAATAACACGCTTCGCGTAATACTGCCAGTAAACAGCAATCTTTATACTTCCTGTCAGAGGAATATTATATGAAAAAGGGTTCGAAATATCTGTCAAACCCAGGCGAAAATTTCTCAAAAGTTTTCGACATAATTACCGCTTAGGTAACTAACTTATTATTGTTGTTTCTTGAAAACAGTCTCATTATCTTTCACAAGTCCCAGCTTCTCTCTGGCGACTTCCTCTGTATATTCGTCTGTCTCCATATATTTCTTTAATCTATCAATCTCTTCTGTACGGTTCTGCTCATCTTCAATCTGCTGCTGAAGAATGGCGGCCTTAGCATCATATCCTGTGAGGCGTTCCTGAAGGTCATTACTTTCTAGCATAAGTCCTCCCAGAAGGACTAAAACAACCAGCGCAATCGCAAGCATTCCAAGAGAGTTATACCTTACTTTTCTCTTTTTCTTTCTTTTCTTAGAATTACCCAATTTGCCAGCCTTTCTTTTATAGCATAATTATACGCTTTATACCACAGAAGTTTACATCTTTTGACCGGAAATAGCAACCATTTTATCAAAAATTTAATAATTATTACAGGAATCTCCAGGATTTTAGTACAACATTTTACAAAAATGTCTCCGATTGTTTTATGACAGGCATATGCTCCCAACAAAAATCCCAAAACCATAAATAAACGCAGGATTCCCTCATTTGTTCTGTAAATCTCCGAAAAAACAAAGAATGCGCAGCAAAGCCAGTACAGCAGATCTTCCGCCCCGGCAGCCTTGTCTGAATGTACAAAGACATTTCGAATTGCGATCAGAAGATCATAACACAAAAGGAGAACCGCTCCCGCAGCTATTGTCTGAACCAGTAAAAGTAATTCATGATGAATAAATGTACTCATCTTTTACCGAAACATCCTTTTGAGAAAAGATTCCTCCCTGTTATCTGTATTCTTTGACAGATAGGTAAGACTGTCCACTTTTCCTTCCAGATCTACTTCTCCTTTTTCCAGATCAAGCTGCTTCACATGAAGCTGTTCTCCCTTTATTACAAGTTTACCTGCCTGTGTAAAAAGCAGGATTTCTTTTTCATCAAAGGATTTGACATCCTTTACTCCGGTAATTCTGCCACCCTGACGGTTCTCCAGCATCAGGCTGTGAGGTGAAAGTATTTTCTTATCTTCCATCGCCGCCTCCTGTTCACCGCCTCCCGTCCTCTTGTCCGGAGACTATGAACTTCTGACATATCACTTATCAATAGTTTATGTTCGTGAACTATAAAATAGACAACAATCTATTACTTTTTTATATCTGCAACATCTGTCTGTACTATTACTATTCAATAACGTAAACAAATACTCATAATCAGATTGGCAGTTTTTATATTTTCAGACTGTTAAAGATATTTATACATACTCTCTACGTCTTCTTTTTTCACAGTTTCTTTCACATCCAGAACTTCCACTTTTACATTCTTGCTTCCGAACTGAATTTCGATGGTATCTCCTGTCTTTACCTGTACAGAGGCTTTGGCTGGTTTATCATTTACCAGGACTCTTCCCGCGTCGCAGGCTTCGTTTGCCACTGTACGGCGTTTGATCAGACGTGAAACTTTCAGATATTTGTCTAATCGCATATGCTCTTCTCTCCTATATTCTTTATAATCTGATATCAAGGTCATAAAGTCGTTCGTGCTTGCATGTTAAGACTTTTCATCCTGACATCATATCTGTAAGTAACAAAAAGGGGGAACTTTCGTCCCCCCTGGTTATCGCTTTAATTATTTACCGTTAACCATATCTTTTAAAGCTTTTCCAGCTTTGAATTTCGGTGCCTTAGAAGCTTCGATCTTCATTGTTTCACCCGTCTGAGGATTTCTTCCCTCTCTAGCAGCTCTTTCACTTACTTCAAATGTACCAAATCCAACTAACTGGATTTTTCCGCCATTTTTCAGTTCTTTAGAAACGACATCAACGAAAGATTTCAGAACATCTTCTACGTCCTTCTTGGATAAGTTTGTCTCTTTCGCCATAGCTGCTACTAATTCTGTTTTATTCATGGTGTTTCCTCCTCTAATGATCTCTTTCTTGTTTGGTGGCATCTGCCAAAAGCGACAGAGCTCTATCTTCTATATATATACCTTTTTGCCTATATTGTCAAGGTTTTTCAAAAGATTCGGGCGATTCTGCACACCCTCAAAACGCAGTTTTGGGTACATTTATCAATCTCTAAAAATCACCCGGATAATCCTGAAAACATTCATATCCGAAATTTTCCCATTTTTCTCTTTGTCTGATGAGATTCTGAAGCTTTTCCACATTTTTCTCAGAGATCCATACCTTCTTGTGTGAATAATAATGATTGGCAAGCTTCCAGTATTTTTCCGGATATGTGAAACGAACTCTTAAGTATTGCCACTCTTGAGACGATATCGGACGGATTTTATGATATTCCCGGAGCATTTCCCTCGCAAGCTTCAGGTCCCAGTTGTATTTTTCGAGGATTTTTCTCATAAAGCAATACAAATCTGACATCTGAATATCAAAGCTCCAATGTCCGAAATTCGTCACCGCAGTTTTGTCTGTATCACTTTTCAATATTAAAATATTGTGCTGATTATATTCCCCATGACAGACCTGACCTTCCTTCCAGGCTTTTTCCCTGAGATTTTCATATTCTATCTCTTCTAAGAGTTCTACTGCATACTGCGCTCTCTGTAAAAAACACTCCACGCTGGCCAGATAGTCTTTTTCAAATACACAGGATGCCCCTTTTTTTCGTATAAATTTGCGGATTTTGCGAAGTTCCTGATTATGTCGGAGATACACATCTTTCAGGGACTTTTCCCTGTATTCCTCCACAGGTTCCATTTTCATTAAAATATGTAACCTTGCCAGCGTCCGAACACTTTTTAAGATATCCTCCCGGGATTTAGTATCACACTCTCTCCCTTCATACCAGTGCTGAAGTGTAAATCTTTGTTCATCCTTATCTTTGCTGATCAGACTATCCTGTGTATTCTGTAAAAAATAATCTGTATTTATACCATTTTTCTGAAGATAGAGCAAAAGTTCCTGTTGTTTTTCCAGCTTCTTTTCAGAGCCACGAAATTCCCTCAAAATTAAAAGTCCCTGCGCTGTATAGCAAAGCAAAGCCCCCCTTGTCCTTGCAGAACGGTCTGCTGTCAGCTCATATTGAGCCAGAGTGCTAAGTCCGTAATCATACAATGACATATCCCCCTCTTATCTTAATACTTTCTATACATATGAAAAAAATCCGGGGGATATACCCTCGGATTTTTAATACTGTTGTTGTCCGTCCTGTTGTTACCGTTCACTTCGTATCCAGTAACGTATTTTGCCATGCATAGACTTTGCAGCTATTTACTTTTCTAACATACTTAGCAATATTTCTTTCTGATTCTTCTCCGGTGCTGCAAGAACTTCTTCCAAAAGACGATTCAGTGTCTCTCCGATTTCCCGTCCCGGCTTATATCCGGCTTCAATCAGGTCTTTGCCTGTGACAGCAAGTGTCTTTAACGATACGCACTGATGCTCTTTCAGAATAATTTCGTAAGCTTCTTTCACTTTATCCAGGCGCTCCTGCTTTTCAACGCGTTTGTAGTCGCTCTGCGCCCGCATATCCGCCTGCTGCACTTCCAGATAATATGGAAAAAGATCCTCTCCAATGCGGTTTACTGCGCGGCGTACCGACTTCGTCGTCCCTTCCGGTCTGTCATCATGCCATTTCACCAGACGGGTCACCTTGCGTATCGTGTCATTGTCGAATTTCAGGCGACGAAGAATCTGCCCCGCCATCTTTTCACCTGCACTTCCATGCGTTTTGAAATGGTCTCTTCCATTCTCATCTGTTTTTCGCACAACGGGTTTACCGATATCGTGAAGCAGCATCGTAATACGAAGAACTCTGTCTGCGCGCACATAGCAGAGACTGTGCAGGATGTGCTCCCCCACCGTATAACAGTGATGAGGGGTATTCTGTGGTGTTTCCATGCAGGCATCAAATTCCGGCAGAAACTCTGCTGTGATTCCTGCTTCATAAGCTACTCTGAGATAATCCGGATGAGGTGACATAAGAAGTTTCACCAGTTCCACCTGAATTCGCTCCGCACTGACATGCTTTAAATTCGGCGCAAGAACCTTTAACGCTTTGCGGGTTTCCTCTTCAATAGTAAATCCCAGCTGTGCACTGAAACGGACTGCACGCATAATACGAAGTGCATCTTCTGTAAAACGCTCCAGCGGATCTCCCACGCAGCGAATGATATTTTTGTCGATATCTTCCATTCCTTCAAAAAGATCCACCAGACCTCTTGACGGATTATATGCCATGGCATTAATCGTGAAATCCCGGCGTTTCAGATCTTCCTCAAGACTGGCTGTGAAGGTTACCTCCTTCGGATGTCTCCCATCCTCATACTCACCATCTACACGGTAAGTAGTAACCTCATAGCTCTCTTTCTCCATGAGGACAGTCACCGTTCCATGCTGCAGACCGGTGTCTACCGTTCTGTGAAACAGGGCTTTTACCTGTTCCGGCTTCGCAGATGTAGTGATATCCCAGTCATCCGGGTTGCGGCCCAGAATAGAATCACGAACACAGCCACCTACCACATAAGCCTCATATCCTGCATTTTCAAGTATGTGCAAAATTGTTTCCGCGTTTTTTGGTATTTCTAGAATCATATGACCATCCTTATCTTTTTTATTTTGCTACAAAACCGGCACTCAGATTTTTCTGTTGCCGGTTTCCATAAGCAAATCAGACAAATGTCATTCCCTGATCTGTCACTTTCTAATTAGTATGCTCTGCCCCAGTAAACCATCTTCTTAGCCGGTTTTCCGCAGCATACGCAGACATCGCTTAAATGTTCCTGTTCAAATGGCATACATCTGGATGTAGCCTGAACATCCTCTTTGATCTTGTCTTCACATGCACGGTCACCGCACCACATAGCTTTTACGAAGCCTGGTTTGTTGACAATTGTATCTTTAAATTCTTCGTAGTTTGTAGCGACATAAGTATGAGCATCTCTGTGTGCACGGGCGCGCTCCAGCATGTCTTTCTGGATTGTTTCCAGAATCTCCTGTACTTTCTCTACAAGCTCTTCAAATGTAACTGTGTATTTCTCTCTTGTATCACGACGGCAAATCACAGCCTGTCCATTCTCGATATCCTTCGGACCGCATTCGATACGGATCGGAATACCACGCATTTCCTGCTCTGCAAATTTGAATCCCGGGCTCTTGTCTGTGTCATCTACTTTTACACGGACTCCTGCTGCCTTTAATGCTGCAAACATTTCGTCTGCTTTCTCCAGAACGCCTTCTTTTCTCTGCTGGATCGGAATGATGACTGCCTGTGTCGGAGCGATTCTCGGAGGCAGTACCAGACCGCTGTTGTCACCATGTACCATGATAATAGCACCGATCATACGTGTTGTCATTCCCCAGGATGTCTGATGTACATACTGAAGTTTGTTCTCTTTATCTGTATACTGGATGCCGAATGCTCTGGCAAATCCGTCACCAAAGTTATGGCTTGTACCGGACTGAAGAGCTTTTCCATCATGCATCAGAGATTCGATTGTGTAAGTAGCCTCTGCACCGGAGAATTTCTCTTTCTCTGTCTTCTGTCCCTTGATAACCGGGATAGCAAGTACTTCTTCACAGAAGTCTGCATAGAGGTTCAACATCTGAATTGTACGTTCTTCTGCTTCTTCAGCTGTAGCATGAGCTGTATGGCCTTCCTGCCATAAGAACTCACGTGAACGAAGGAACGGACGTGTTGTCTTTTCCCATCTTACTACTGAACACCACTGATTGTATACTTTTGGCAGATCTCTGTGAGACTGGATTTCTTTTGCATAGAAATCACAGAATAATGTCTCAGATGTCGGACGTACGCACAGACGCTCCTGAAGCGGATCCAGACCGCCATGAGTTACCCATGCAACTTCCGGTGCGAATCCTTCTACGTGATCTTTCTCTTTCTGAAGAAGAGATTCCGGGATAAAGATTGGCATGTATACGTTCTGTACACCTGTCTCTTTGAATCTTCTGTCCAGTTCATGCTGGATGTTCTCCCAGATTGCATATCCTGCAGGTTTGATTGCCATGCAGCCTTTAACGCTGGTATATCCGCACAGTTCAGCTTTCTTTACAACGTCGGTATACCACTGGGCGAAATCGTCTTCCATAGATGTGATGGCTTCTACCAGTTTCTTGTTGTTTGCCATGATTTTTCTCCTTTTTATGTGATTGTGTTGATCCTGTCAGGAACTTTATGCTACAGGAACTTCCGAAAAATCCCCGCATTTTCCTGCTGTTCCATTTTACAGGATATAGTCGCGGCGGAATGCGGACAAAAAAAGAAGCCCAGCATCCCTCACAAGGGACCGAAAGGCTTCGGCGGTACCACCCTAATTAGCACTGTGCCCAAATGCCTGCACACTGCTCGCTCTTCTTCCGATAACGCAGGAAAAAACGCCGTACTTCAATTGCACGGGGCTCCGAGGCCGGTTCCATAACTTGCGCACAGAATCCTTCCACCACATGGATTCCTCTCTGGGATTGCTCCTTATGTACTATTCTCTTCATCGCCGTAAATATTTCGCATTTAGTTTCATTTTATGCGAAATGACAGAGCGTGTCAAGAGCCAAATTACGTTACTGTTCACTCCTTTCTCAATAACATAGCCAAATTACACTTCTATCGTAATCTTTCTCCCTGTCCGGTTATATTTATAATAACGAACTCCCGCTGCATCCAGCATTCTCTTGGACGCGATCACTGCCGGAGTGTCCGCATATTTATCGCAGTCATAAACAATCGTTTTAATCCCGGCCTGAATAATTGCCTTGGCACATTCATTGCAAGGGAAAAGAGAAACATAAAGTTTCGCTCCTTCAAGGCTTCCGCCTCTGTAATTAAGAATCGCGTTCAATTCACTGTGTGTCACATAAAAATACTTTGTATGCAGGTCGTCTCCCTCGCGCGCCCATGGAAACTCATCATCTGAACATCCTTTCGGAAAACCGTTATATCCCATAGACAGAATCTTATTATCCTCACTTACGATACAGGCTCCCACCTGAGAATTCGGATCCTTTGAGCGCATTCCTGACATCATGGCAACTCCCATAAAATATTCATCCCATGATAAATAATCCGTACGTTTGCAGTTTTTATCCATCGTTAACCCCTCCTACTTGCAAAGACAGCCAGAGACTGCCCGAAAAGCCGGGAACATTCCCACTTTATCTTCGAGTCTCTGGCCATATTGTTTTTTCAAATTTATTCCGTCTCTATCTGATTAATTCTTCTGATATGTCTCTCATCATTGGAGAATGGTGTGTTTAAGAATGTATCTACGATTTTTACTGCCAGACCAGGTCCTACAACTCTTCCGCCGAGAGCAAGAATATTGGCATCATTGTGAAGTCGGGTTGCTTCTGCTGTAAAACAGTCCGTACAGACAGCAGCTCTGATTCCCTTGATCTTATTTGCTGTAATAGAAATTCCAATACCTGTTCCGCAGATCAGGATTCCCTTCTCACATTCCCCGTCAAGAATTGCATGCGCAACCTTCTTTGCATATACCGGATAATCTACAGAAGCCAGACTGTCACATCCATAATCTTTATATTCGATTCCCTTCTCGTCCAGATATTTCTTAATCTCCAGCTTTAATTCATATCCCCCATGGTCGCACCCTAAAGCTATCATTCTTTTTTCCTCCTGAAATTTAATTTATTTGTAACTGTTCAGTTTCCTCACAGTTAGCAGACCACTGAATAGTTACCTTTATTTCTCACTATCCACCCGGATAATTTTATGTCCCGCAGCTTTCAACAGACGATTCATAATTGCCTGTCCCATTCTCGGTGTATAAAATGCCTCTGAATAAATAGATTTCACCGCGCTCTGGTCAAAATCTCTGAGCACTTCATACAGATGATGTGCAATACTCTCTTCCTCTTTCCTGCTTCCGATACTCACTACCAGACCTTCCGGATATCTGTCCTTCGTTTCATCCGTAGCAATAATACCAACCTGCTCTCCATGCTCCTTCGCCTGTGCCGCAAGCTGATTAATTTTATCAATAACAGCCTCCTGCGCTCCTTCCACAATAGCCAGATCAGCCTTCGGTGCATAATGACGATACTTCATTCCCGGCGCTTTCGGACGTACTTTACTATCTGCCGCGATCAGCCCCTTATCCATCCTCACATCACCAAGAGTCTCCTGAAGCATCTCCAGAGAAATATAACCAGGTCTTAAAACCACCGGCACATCCTCTGTAAAATCCACAATCGTAGATTCCAGTCCAATACCGACCTGACCACCATCAATGATCATCTCAATCGTCTCTCCAAGATCCTCTTCCACATGCTGTGCAGTAGTCGGACTCGGTCTTCCCGAAGTATTTGCACTCGGCGCCGCCACATAACCACCAGCAGCTTTAATCAGTTCCTGCGCGATCCTGTCACTCGGAAAACGAACAGCCACACTGTCCAAACCTCCCGTAGTCTCCTGCGGTACCAGATCAGACTTCGGAAGAATCATAGTAAGCGGTCCCGGCCAGTATTTCTCAGCCAGAATCTTCGCCTTCTCCGGAACCTCAGCCACTATCGGAGCCAGCTTATCAAACTCCGCAATATGCACGATCAGAGGATTATCCGACGGTCTGCCCTTCGCAGCATAAATTTTCATAGACGCCTGTGGATTCAAAGCATCCCCACCAAGACCATACACCGTCTCTGTAGGAAATGCCACCAGACCACCCTGTTTTAAAATTTCTCCACCACGCCGGATTGCTTCCATATCAAGCTTATCCGCAGTCATGGATACAACTTCTGCTCTCATTAATTTCCTGCCTTCTTTTTATCTCATATATTTTTATTATTTTATCTCATACTTCATATTGTACACGATTTTTCCCATTTTGTCTCTATATTTATTATTTATTACAATTTCCCATTCAAGTATGTCTCGGGATTCTGGCATATTCATGCCAAAACACCTCGCGGGATAGTGGTGTGTAAACAGTAACAAGTATACCTCTGCCACTCTTTACTTTCACATCCAAAATCAGCGTAGAAAAATAATTCATTTTGTGTGCATTTGCAGGGATCTTAGATATTCTTAGCCGGCAAAAATATGCGTTATGAGAAATCAGAGACACTGTCTGAGCCGCAGGCGAGTTTGGCTCTGATTTCTCATGCCTTTAGCAGATTTTTGGCGGCTTAGAATATCTTAGTTCCCGAAACCGCACACAAAATGAATTATTTTTCTACGCGTCCCTTTGTCTGCAAACAAAAACAGCGGTCCTAAAGCCGCCATTTTTGTTCTGCTATTATTTATCAACCTTCAAAATATAAGTCCCATAATTCTCATCCCGGAACACCACCGTTCCAACAGAATTCAAGACTTCTTCATTCAGCTGCTCCCCATATTTCTCCCGCTCCGTAGAACCGACAAAAATATAAGAAACATCATACTCCTCCAGGAGTTCTCTCACATATTCTTCATCCGCAGAAGTATAAATACTCTCAATATCCGCACTCTTCTGATTCAGATCCGCAGTATCATCTCTCCAGAGCCATTCGTGTACATACCAGCCCAGCACTGTCGGCAGACCAGTCATAGCAGAAACTCTTTCATATTCACTATAACTGTCCCCATTCGCCTCAAGCACAACCGGTGAACCCTTGACATTCTTCTTCAGCCACTGAATGCCAGCCACGTCCTCCACAAAACTATTCTCCAGGAAAGAGGTCGCATTCAGGCCCTTATACTCTGATACATTCCATACATTTCCAAACCATGCATGAACACTGTTTCCAAAATATCCAAATGTCCAGCAAAGCAGCACCAGTCCGATAATAGACAGAACCTTAACTACCTTCTTACGTGCTGTCGCCAGCATCCGGAAAATCCCATATCCCATGGTCATTCCAAACAACATATACGCCTGATAAGTCAGCTTAAACATCGTATTCGCTCTGGCATTTCTGCTTTCGTAAATATCTCTTACATAAACAAACTCCGGAATTACAATCAGTCCGATTGCACAAAGCCCCATAATAATCACAAACAAATCTGGTACGGAAATTGCTTTCATCAGTCGATACAGACTCCGGTTTGCTCCACCACGAAGTTTTTCCCAGATAATGCAGACGATCAACAATACCGTCAGAAATACAGGCAGTCCCCAAAGAATCAGCAGCTGATGAATCATAGAGTGATTCTGTGCAATTCCGACACCCTTAAACATACTGTCAAACTGTAGCGTAAACGGCAGAGAAACCACATAAGAGATCACGATGATCTCAACAGCCTGTACCACCGTCACCGACAATATCTTCTTTACTTTCCCCTCAAACTGGACAATGTTTGTAAAAAGCACCACTCCACCGGTTACAACAAAATAAATGATGAAATCCCAGAAATTTGTAAACCGGAACATTCCTATCATTACTGCTGCCAGGATAATATGTGGTATCAGCAGCTGTCTCTTCCAAAACTGCTTTCTTCCAGGTCTCTCGATCACAGCCTCTCTCATACGTACACTACGCATCCATGTATACAGAAGTCCAACCAGAAAAAGCACAAACATTACATTTACCACATGCGCATGAAGATCACCCAGAACAAAGGAATAGCATGGAAATTCATGGATTGTCTTATCCTCCAGCACATCCGGATTATATCCGATATAGCGGGTTGCATCCGGGAACCAGTAACTGTCCACTTCTTTTCCCTGAAGTTTCTGAATCCACGGAATAATCTTACTATAAACCACATAATGCATATTTCCCGCAATCGATACGGAAAGACCGGCAGTGATTCCCGCTAACACCGGCACATATCGTTTCTTTCCTGTCAGATTTCCCTTTAGCTTGTCCACAGACATCTGATAAACCAGTGAAAAAGGAAGAACAAAAGCAAATGCCGCCACAAAAGTTCTCATCAGATTGTAGGTAAGCTCTACTTTACTTCCTGTTAATTTCGTGAGAAATACTGCAAAATACTGTCCGCCATAATAATAATTGATAGTACCTTCTGAATACCACAGATCCCTTGCCGGCAGTGTCGTACTCCGCATCATGGCTTCCATAAAACCATAATCCATAAACTTCTCAGTTCCATAAGCCTGCGGACGGAATCCTGCAAAATATGTCCACATCAAAAAGAATGCAAAAAACAGGATTTCCTCCCAGTAAACCAGATTTCCCTTTCCGGTCGGAATACAGTCAATTCCCTTCTTCACCTGAAAATGGTATAAAATACCACATCCAACAGCACACGCCAGAGACACGCCAATACATGTCAGCGCAGTAAACGGCAGAATCTTTACCGTCACAAGCAGCCATGTAAGAAATCCTGTAACCGTAATTGCCAGCACTTTAGAAAACATCCAGCCCTTATCTTCAAATCCTGCAAACAGTCTCCCAGTCAGCGGCATTGCCACCATTCCCATCAGAAACGCCAACAGCCACCATGTCCAGAATGTCCATACATCCCCTTTCAGTAAAAAAGCAGACAGTCCTGCAAGCGCTGCCGCCAGAAGCACTCGTGGTGCCCATTTTTTCATCCGTATCTCCTCCTATTCGTTTATTAATCAAGCGGCTAAACCTTTCCTCTTTTGCTATTTACTCATAGCCAGATAACCGCTTCTCAATTTGCTTAATTCGTTTTATATATCCGGATTCTTCCATCCTGAGTCTCGTAAACCTTCTCATATGTCGCAGCAATTGTTTCTTCCTGACACACCTGCTGTTCAAACTCAGAGCCTTCTTCAAACAGAATATAAGTAATCTTCTCCTGTTTTACAGTGCTTTTTAAAGTCTCACTGTCGGATGTCGTATAAATCGTTACCGCCTGCGCTGCTCTGTAATTCGTGTCATATCCTGCCGACCATGCATAATACGGCCATCCACAATAAAGCATCACACCAGACATTGTCACCTCATTCATACTATATTCCGGAGTCAGAAGCAGATCATTTTTATCCAGATGTTCTGCAAGCCAGCAGGTAAGATCACTGTTCATATTTACAGCCACACGTCTGCCCGGACCATTTCCCTTCACAATCACCGCAAAATCATAAATTCCGGTTATGCTAAGACATATGGTTAATATTGCTGCCAGTACCTTCCCGGCAAATTTCCTGATTTTTCTATCTCTACCAGTCTTAACGTCTGACTGGCTGGTTTCTTTTTTTATTTCATTTTCTATATCTTCGGTCTTTCTTTCATCTGCAATCTGAACATTCCGATTCACTCTTTCCCCTGTCCAGAGATTGCATATTGTCCATGCCCAGAAGATTGTCAGAAACGCATAAGAAATCATGATATATTTATGATTTACATTAATATCCGGTGTCATCAGAAGTACAAACGCAAAAATTGTTGGAAAGATAAATCCCAGCAAAATTGCTCTCTCCCGCCTTCTCATAAACCACACCAGCACTAACAGACCAAGAAAAAACACTCCACTCATCCAGAACAGATATTGCACCACTCCCCAGACAGTCTTATCTTCCGCCAGAAATCCCAGATAAATCTGCGGACTCATCGCACTTCCAGAAATAAATATTTTTGTCTGGAGATATGAAAAGAAAATCGTCACTGCGGCCATGATCAGATAATCCAGTTTTCCATCCGAAAAAACTGCAAATCCGCACAGAATCAGCAATCCGCCGATTACTGCGGCCCCATTCCAGAATGCACACAATCCGAGAAACAATCCCATAAGCAATGCCTGCTCCAGATTTCTGCTTCTCCATCCTTCTTTTGAAAAAAGCCTTTTCTTCATCCAGACGAAGCCTTTTTCCTCATGCATTGTCCCAGCTTCCAGCCAGTCCATAAACAGATATAATGCAAGCGTCACCATAAGAAGCCCAAATGCCAGATGTCTCTGATTCAGATAAACATTAAAGTTCCACAATCCCCAATTTTCATTGGTCGTATATCCAATGAAAGAAACATTCTCAGTCAAAGTCTCCAGCAAATTTCCAGCCTGTATATGTTCCCACACAAATCTAAAAAAAGCCATGCCGCTTCTGAAGAAAAACAGAAAAATCGTTAAAACACCGCAGCACATTTTCCCTGTGATCCGAAGTGCCAGCTGATACAACAGCATAAGAAAGCCAGTCAATGAAGTAAGGCTCACGATATTATAAGCAACATCCATGCGCATTCCCAGATATTCCAGATTTCCTGCCAGAAACTGAAACATAAAATGGTATTTTACATCTGCTCCTCCATAATGAGGATACTGTGTCGGGAAATTATTCCCCATAGAAAAAGAACGTATCATAGCCGTATGTGGCGCATAGTCTCCATATACAGTCAGTCCAGAATACAGAATTCCATCTTTCATGTAGAAAACATAGAACATCATATATGTAATAAATGCTGCCAGCAGTCCAAACAGGATTAATTCCTTCTTAAATCTGCTTTTATCTGTTATCAGGTTATCCATAGAGAACTTTCTGCTCTTTTTCTTTAATTTCCTGTCCTGATCAATCTGCTCAGTCAGACCTATCTCCATATTTGATCTTATCAAACTTGAATGGCTTCTGTATTTCTGTACTTCGATCAGTATTATAAATATCAATACGCCTGCCATTCCAATAGCATTTCCATATAAAAGTGGATTTTTTACTTTTCCAATCACACTGAAAAACCACGAAATGATATACACTACCCAAGTCAGCAAAAGCGTGCCTACTCCAAACGAAGCTGGCAGGGTAAGCCAGATACGATTAATAAAAGAAAACTTCGTTCCCTCTTCTATCAGTATCTTTGAAGCTTTATATCCCAGTATTCCCGCAAGAATCAGATAAATTATTCCAAGCATAATTTCTCCCTGTATGTTTTTACTATATTTGTATTCTGACTATAGCATTTGCTATAGTCCACTCAAATCTGTATCAGTATAGCAAAAAACTCTTCCTATTAAAAGTCAGTTCACATAAAATAAACAATTTTATCAACTATCCCTTGCAATCCGTAAAGAATTATCCCACTTATCACTTAAGCAGCTATGTTATAATTTTTTGCTATTTATTCTTACTGAAATACGCATCGATTCCCTCAGATATCGCATCTGCTACTTTAAGCTGATATTCATCTGTCTGGAGCAGCTCTGCCTCCTGTGGATTCGTCAGAAAACCACACTCCACAATATTCAGAACACTTTCACTTCTTTTCAGCAGATAATAAGTCTTATTCCCTTTCGCCACGCGCGGGCGCTTTACATCCAGCCTGGTGTTTAATTTCTCCTGAATCAGTTCTGCCAGACTTTTTCCCTGAGCAGAATCTTCATAATAAAATACCTGAGGTCCGTAAACTGCCGAATCCTGATAACTGTTCTGGTGAATGCTGATACATAATACCGGCTTACACTCCTTTACCAGCGCAATTCTCCGCTGCATATCCTGTGCTTTCTGATTCCTGCTTTCCTCATCATAAAGTCCCTTATCCTCTTCCCTTGTCATAATTACGGTAAAACCTTTTTTCTCCAGAATTTCTCTCAGTTTCATGGCAATCTGAAGATTAATTCCTTTTTCCTCCAGTCCGCCCACTCCGATCATTCCCGGGTCCGCGCCGCCATGTCCCGCATCCACCAGAATAGTCTTTGAATTATCAGTTGTTGCCATAGTGCCCGCTACCTGCGCAGCCTGCTTTGATAAGATCAGGAAACTCACAAGAAGCAGACACGCCATAAGCAGCTCCAGTCCATATTTTTTCATAATAAAAAACACCTCCTGAGACATTATCTGCAAGATTCAAAAGCTTATCACTTTCTAATTACTATACTTAATATATGTCTCAAGAGATGTTTTTTATTCTAATTCAGATTATCACTAATTACCTGCCAGATACCGCTATTTTCAAATCCAAGTTTCCATGCAGAAACTCCTGCAAGATTGTATTTCGACACAAGCTTAACCTTCTCCGCGATTGACTGAGAATCCTCAATCCAGATCTGATAGGTAGAATTATCAATATCATATTTTCCATAATTCTGAGATGTCGTCTTATCCCAATAGGTTTCCACATTATTCTCGGAAATCACCTGCTGCGCCTGATCCATACCAATTGCCTCACTGGTTACATTTCCGCCAGTAGTTCTCCACAATCTGGTATAGAACGGTACTGCATTGATCACACGCTCTGCCGGAACTTCTGCCAGAGTATCCTGAATTCCCTGTTCTACCCATGGAAGAGATGCGACAGAGCCCGCTTCAGATCCCACATAATGTTCATCATATCCCATAATGATCACGTAATCGACAACTCTTCCCTGTTCAGCGCGGTCATAATGACTGGTGAAATCTTCCGGAACCGGATTATCCACAGAAAGGACCAGATTATTCTTATGACACTCTATAGAAAGTTCTCTCAGGAACTCCAGAAAATGAATTCCAACATCTTCGCTGAGAGACTCGAAGTCCACATTGATGCCATCCATTCCCACACTTGTCGCAGCCTGAATCAGCTGACTGATAATATTCTGTCTTGCCGCAGTATTTGAAAGTGTCTCGGTCGTACTTACTTCCTGTGTAAAGTTATCGATCAGCCCCCAGACTTTAAGTCCTTTCTCATGAGCCTGTGCTACGTAATCTGCACTTGATATGTTTGCAATATTTCCAGATGTATCAAGCAGATAGAACCATGTCGGTGAAATTACGTTTACACCTGTCATATTTGCTGTTGCATCTGCAAAGTAAGCATTTGCATCCGTAGAAGTAACCTGATGCCATACCATATTGACCTTTCCATCCATTGTCAGGTATGAATACTGTTCTCTCTCAAAATTTCTGTCGAAAGTTGTCTCCGATGCTTTACCGACATTCTTCTTATCTATATAGCCAATATATCCATCATCTGTGGCTACCTGATCCCAGTTATCCAGTTCCTCAATAAGTCGAAGCTGTGCCCCTTTCTTTACCGAAGTGACAACCGGTGATTTAATTCCTCCGCGGTAACGTATACTTGTATTCTTTTTAACTGTAACAGTCTTTATATTATCAAACTGATACTGTATGGCAATTCTGTATGGCTCCTTACTGATATACGCATCGATATCTGTATACTGCTGTATATAGGTGAGATTCAGATATACTGTATCGTCCTTCAGCCATACCTGGTCACCTGACTCAGATGATGCAGCTACCGTGGTAAGCTCTGATGGAGTTGCATAAAGTACCTGCTGATTCGCAGAATCCCAGTAGTATCTCTGATTCAGATATGTATTGACTACATTCAGAGGCAGATAAACTCTGTCTCCGTCTACCAGGCCGCGCTCATCCAGTTTTTCAGTTCCCAGAACTATTGCGATCTCGCCCTCTGCCATTTCTCCATAATACTCATTTAAATCCATCTTCTCACCTGATGGGATATACTTCATCACTACATGACTGACAATTCCAAGTACTGCAACGAGAATGACCAATACCACAACTGCAACTATTGGTTTATATTTTTTATCCATATTTTTCTTCCTTTCGGTGTGATGTTGCTTCTGGTATTAGTATATCATAAATTATTACAATTGTATTGCGAAAAACCATTTTTCATAATTTTTTTAGATTATTTAAGATTTCTATGTTTTTTGCTGCCCGAAGGCATTATGGACACGGGGGACTTGTCCGGAATCTGTTCGGGCAGCTTTTTCTTTTGTTATTTGTTTTTGACGAAATCAAAATCTACACGAGCGATCCGTCCTTTTTCATCTTCTACGTAATCCCGCATATAGCCACCACCTTCTGCAATCTGACAGGCTTTTGCAATCGATTTGGGGTTACTTGGTGTACCATCAAGGTACAAAGGGATTCCCTGTTCAAAGTAACTCTCAAGTTCTTTTTTCAGTGGTTTACGCAGGACCTTTTTTGTTGCCCGTGATATATTTTCCGTAAGCTTACCTCCTTTCCTTTAAAAATAAGATTTTAGAAAGCACCTCATCGGCTGTTGAAAAAACAATATCCCTGCTGTACTTATCTTATCCTGGGAATTTACCTGTACATTGTCACGGCAGGAACGCCGTATGAATAATCGACAATGAGGTTTTGAAATAAATAGATTACTGTTGCTCAGTAATGTAAGTAAATCATTAGAGTTAATGTTTCAGAGTTACTGGTTTCTTCGTTCTCAGTAACATTTCAAATCTTCGTTTATACGAACCGCAGATTTATTGTTTCTTCTTTTTTTATTATACCTGTTTTTTGTTTTGACGCAAGAGCTTTTCTGCATTTATGTAATTTTTACCGTTTTGTTTCCAAAAATTTAATATTTATGCTGATTACTCATCTTTACATTTTGCTGTTCTCTGTTATATAATATAGTGTATAAAATTGTATGTAATTTGCAACGCTATTTAGGATAGGATGTGACAACATGAAGATAGAAAAAATCAATGACAACCAGATACGCTGCACCTTGACAAGAGAAGACCTTGAAAGTCATCAGATCCGTATCAGTGAATTAGCCTATGGTACTGATAAAGCCAAAAAGCTTTTTCGCGATATGATGCAGCAGGCGCAGATACAGTTTGGTTTTGAAGCAGATAATATTCCATTAATGATCGAAGCAATCCCGGTAAGCACTGAGAGTATCATCCTGATCATCACCAAAGTAGAAGATCCGGAAGAACTGGATACACGCTTTTCCAAATTTGCGCCATTTAAAGGAAATGAGAAGTCAGATACTGTTCAGCTTGACGGAGCTGACAATATCATCGATATTTTCCAGAAACTTTATGAGGCAAAGGTAAAGAGTTCCCAGGCAAAAGAGAAGAACGCGTCTCAGGGTAACACTGCAGGCGAGAAAGATGATACTCAGGTTCCTGATGTAAATCTTATCCGCCTTTACGAGTTCGATACACTGGATGATGTAATCGCCGCAGCACATGGATTGAACGGCTATTTCTCAGGTGCTAACACGCTCTATAAGGATCCGGCAGATGAGATTTATAAGCTGGTTGTTCACCAGTCCTCTCTCTCCCCGGAAGACTTTAACAGGGTATGCAATATTCTTACTGAATATGGACGTGGAAGAGCTTTCACAGCTTCAGGTGAAGCATACCTGACAGAACATGGAGAACTTATCTCTGCCTCCGCACTTCAGCAATTAGTGCAGTTATAAGAAATTTTCACAAAAAATGGGATGTCCTGAAATTAATCAGAACATCCCATTTTTTACATATTGCTTTAATCAGCCAGCTGATTATTCTCCAAGAAAATCATTGATCTGGTTAACAAGTACATCTGCATCCAGTCCATGAACCATAGCTGCTTCTTCGAGAGATTCCATCTGAGAAGACGGGCATCCAAGGCAGTGCATTCCTGCTCTCATAAGAATTGGTGCGATATTCGCATCTACCTGAAGAAGCTGACCGATCAGCATATCTTTTGTCACTTTAGCCATTGTAAATTTCCTCCTTAATTTTTATTCAGCATTATCGTTTCCATATCCTCTGTCCCGCATTCATCCTGCAAACTCAAGGCATACGTACACTTACTACTTAGCTTTTCTAGCTTCTGATATTATAATACTATTTTACTCTGGAATCAACCGCAAACGCCTAATTTTATTATCTTTCTTCCCTGAAATATGGAAGTCCCAGCGCGGCAGGCGGCTGATGTTCTTTCTTCTTTCGGAAACTTGTAAATATCAACACAATGATTGTTACCACATATGGCAATGCCTTAAATACTTCCTGCATGCTTCGTCCCAGTCCCGGAATATACAAATACAGGATATAAAGTGCTCCAAACAGGAATGCTCCCCAGATTGCATTTAATGGTTTCCAAAGTGCAAAGATTACAAGCGCAACTGCAAGCCATCCACGATCTCCAAATCCATTATCTGTCCAGGTACCACCTGAATATTCCATTACGAAATAAAGTCCGCCGAGTCCTGCCAGTCCTGCACCGATACAGGTAGACAGATATTTATACTTAATAACATTGATACCTGCCGCATCTGCAGTTCCCGGATTCTCACCGATTGCACGAAGGCTTAAACCAGCTCTGGTCTTAAACAGAAAATATGACAGTACAACTGCTGCAATGATACATAAATATGTCAGGAATCCATAATTAAAGAAAATCCCTCCGATGACCGGTATCTTAGATAAACCTGGGATTTTCGCCGTATAAGCGCTTCCCGTTACTTTTACGGAAATCTGTCCTACACCACCTGCAAGCTTGGAAATAGAACCACCAAAGAAGTTACCAAATCCTGTACCAAAGATGGTAAGGGCAAGACCTGTTACATTCTGATTTACACGAAGTGTAATAGTCAGAATACTATAGATCAGACCACCGATAGCCGCACACGCAAATGCACATAAAAACGATATTAAAACACCGATAAGTGCATTTGGATTCGGATTGTCTTTCTCATAAAGAAATGCTCCCATCAGACCTGAAATGCCGCCCATATACATAATTCCCGGAATACCCAGATTAAGGTTACCGGATTTCTCTGTCATAATTTCGCCAAGCGCACCATACAGAATACAGATGCCCTGGACAATTGCTTTTTGAATAAAAATTATCAGTACACTCATTGCATCTACCTCCTATTTCTTTGCACGCTTTACTCTGTAGTTGATAAAGAATTCTGCACCGATCAGGAAAAACAAAATGATTCCCAGAAGAACATCTGAAGCATTCTCATTCAGACCATACTGAGTTGCAATCTGCACAGCACCCTGATTCATAAATACGATACCAAAAGAAACCGCAACCATGATAAATGTGTTAAATTTTGAAAGCCATGCAACGATGATAGCGGTAAAACCTCTGCCACCTGCAGTTGCAGTAGAAATTGTATGGCTTGCACCACTTACGATAACGAAACCTGCGATACCACAGATTGCACCGGAAATAGCCATTGTACGGACAATAACTTTTTTTACCTGAATACCTGCATATCTGGCTGTATTCTCGCTCTCACCAACTACTGCGATCTCATAACCCTGTTTGCAATATTTCAGATAAATAAACATTCCTACTGTCAGAACCAGAACGATCACAACATTCCAGCCATATTTCTGCCCGAAAAGTTCCGGAAGCCATCCTGCCTTTGTAGCCTGATTGATAATGCCGACTGTGTTGGAACCTTTCGGATTTTCCCAGAATACGATGCAATATGTAATAACCTGCATGGCAACATAGTTTAACATCAGAGTAAATAAAGTTTCATTTGTATTCCAGTGTGCCTTAAATACTGCCGGGATCATTCCCCAGATCATTCCGCCAAGTGCACTTGCCACAAACATTACGATCAAAAGTAATCCTGTTGGCATTTTGTCCCCAGCATAAATCATAACAGCTGCTGAGCAAGCTCCACCGATCAGAATCTGGCCTTCCGCACCGATATTCCAGAATTTCATTTTAAATGCAGGTGCAAGTCCAATGGAAATACACAACAGAACCATTGTGTCTCGTATCGTCTGCCATAGACGACGTTCTGAGCCCATGGCACCATCCCAGATTGCTTTATAAACATCTACCGGATTCATCTTTACCAGTGCAACGATCACCGCACCGCATACGATCAGGGCCAGAAGCAATGCAATAAAGCGGATCAGAAGACGCTCCTGCCATCCGGCTTTATTTCTTCTTTTACTTACCTGTAAGAGAGGTTCTTTCTTCATGCCTGCGTCCCTCCTTTTTCATGTTTCGTCATAAGAAGTCCGATTCCTTCTTTTGTCGCAGTTCTTCCATCTGCGATTCCGCTGATCTTACCTCCACAGAACACTGCGATTCTGTCACACAGTTCAAGAACCACATCCAGATCCTCGATTACACAGACTACTGCAACACCTTTTTCTTTCTGTTCATTTAACAGTCTGTAAATAACATGAGAAGTGTTGACATCCACGCCTCGTGTCGGGAACGCTACAAGAAGTACCTTCGGATTCTGGGCAATTTCTCTTCCTACTAAAACCTTCTGGACATTTCCTCCTGACATCTGACGGACAGGTGCTGAGATACTTGGAGTCATAACCTCAAGCTGCTCCTTGATCTTCAAAGCCAGAGCTTTCGGACCTTTTCGGTCCAGGAAAGGACCTTTTCCATTTCGGTAGCTTCGAAGCATCATATTATCAGTCATATCCATATCACCCACAAGTCCCATACCGATACGGTCTTCCGGTACAAAGGCAAGGCTGATTCCTGCTTTATTGATAGAAATGGAATCCATTCCGGCAAGTTCCATACCCTTTCCATTATCGTCAAGCAGGATGATGGAACCACTCTCCAGCTCCTGAAGTCCTGCGATCGCCTCCAGAAATTCTTTCTGTCCGCTTCCGGAAATTCCGGCGATACCAAGAATCTCACCTGTATTTACAGTAAGATCAATGTCATCAAGCGTTTTCACATCGTCTTTATCTTTGCAATTCAGCCCCTTAATGATCAGTCTCGGTTTCACATTCTCTGGCTCAGGACGGTCGATATTCAGGTCTACTCTGCCTCCTACCATCATCTCTGACAGACTCTGTGCATTTGCCCGTGCTGTTTCTACCGTATCTATATATTTTCCTTTTCTTAGAATCGCAACGCGGTCAGATAAAGCCAGCACTTCCTGCAGCTTATGTGTAATGATCATAATGGAACAGCCATCTTTACGCATATTTCTCAGAATATCAAATAACCGGTCAGCTTCCTGAGGTGTCAGAACCGCAGTCGGCTCATCAAGAATCAGGATTCTTGCCCCACGATATAACATCTTTATGATCTCAACTGTCTGCTTCTGGGATACAGACATTTCGTAAATCTTCTGGGAAAGATCCAGTTCAAATCCATATTTATCTACCAGTTTCTGGATATCTTCTGTGATCTTCTTCATATCCAGTTTCCCTTTTCCAGGAAGTCCCAGAACAATATTCTCGGCTGCTGTCAGTACATCTACCAGTTTGAAATGCTGATGCACCATACCAATTCCCAGTTCGTAGGAATCTTTTGGCGAGCGGATCGTTACTTCTTTTCCATTTACGAAGATATGTCCTTCGTCCGGATAATAAATTCCATAAATCATATTCATCAGAGTAGTCTTACCGCTTCCATTCTCTCCGAGGATGGCAAGAATCTCTGATTTTCTCAGTGTGAGATTCACATGGTCGTTTGCCTGTACTGAACCGAAACGCTTGGAAATATCTCTAAGTTCAAGTGCATAGTTTTCTCCCACTATCGTTCCCTCCTTTTATCTGTTCATACAAAAAAGCGGAGCTGCCGACAAGCAGCTCCGCCAGTTTCATTCTTTATTCTGTGATAGATGTGATTCCGTCGATTGCAATGTCGAATGCCGGTGCTGAACCATATTCAGATTCATGGAAATATCCGTCAGAAATATATTCTGTTCCGTCTTTCTCATATGTATCAAGTTCTTTACCATCTACTGTAAATGTAGAAGTGTCAAATACATGAAGAGAACCATCACTGATCGCGTCTTCTACTTCTTTTACTTTCTCTTCTGTGCCTTCAGCTACAACTTTATCATTGAGAGATGTGATCTTATCTGCGCTTTCTGCAAATCCTTTGCACCAGTCAGTGTCAATAGCTGTTCCATCAATCATGCACTGTACTGCATATGTGTAATATACACCCCAGTCCATAGATGCGGAAGTAAGTGCTGTATTCGGAGCAACAGATGTCATATCAATGTTATAACCAACGCAAGGAACGCCGGCTGCCTCACATGCTGTAGGAGCACCTGTTGTATCTGCGTGCTGGCTGATAAGTACGCAGCCATCAGAAATTAAAGCATCTGCGCATTCTTTTTCAAGGTCAAAGCTTGCCCAGCTGTTTGTATATTTTACTTCCATTGTTGCAGACGGGCATACGCTCTTTGCGCCAAGATAGAAAGAAGTATATCCGGAAATAACCTCTGCATAAGGGAATGCACCTACGTAACCGATCTTACATGCATCCTCTTTTACAGTGCCGTCTTCGATCATCTGATTGAGTTTCAGACCTGCCACTACACCGGATACATAACGTGCTTCATAGATGTTTGTAAAGTAGTTATGCATATTGGAAAGTCCGCTGGATGCTGCCTGAGTTCCTGTCGCATGACAGAACTGTACGTCCGGATACTCTCCTGCTGCTTCCAGGATATAAGTTTCATGTCCAAAGCTGTTTGCAAAAATAATCTGGCATCCCTGGTCTGCAAGGTCTGCTGCTGCATCGTAGCATCCTTCATCTTCACCGATCAGAGTTTTCTCAATAACCTGAGAATCATCAAGACCAAGATTTTCTACCATCTCATCAATTCCAGCCATGTGAGCTGCTGTATAACCTTCGTTCTCATCACCGATATAAATCGCACCAATCTTGAGATCTTCTTTTGCGATTCCTGCACCACTTTCGCTGTCATCACTCGCAAATACCGGTGCACTCATAGAAACTGCCATTACTGCTGCAAGTCCAATTGCCAATGCTTTTTTCATTCTTCTTCCTCCATTCTCTCTACTGTTTTCTGACTTCTTGTTACAGACTGCTATCCGTCTCACAGTCAGCAGTCCTTACGGAACAAAAGAGGCACAACTTTCTATGTCATGCCTCTTTGCAACTACCTTTACTATACCTTTCTATTTTTAAATTGTCAATAAATTTAGAAAAAACGCATTATTTTTTTGACAGTCTTATTTTTTTTGTATGTTCATAACCTATTTTTCAAAACTTTTCCTATAGCAATTTCAGAAAATAATGCAAATAAGACAGTCCTTCAAAGCGCAAAGGACACGAAAGAAACGCAGTCTCAAAGTAAGCACAATCTAACTTGATATTATTTTATAATGTATCTGATTTTATACTTGTAATTCCGACAAAGATATATTAAAATGAGTTCAGAACCCCAATAGGGGCACTAAAACGTTATTATAATAAGGAGGATTATAATTATGGCATATGTAATTTCAGACGAATGTGTAAGCTGTGGAACATGTGAAGGTGAATGTCCTGCAGAAGCTATCTCTCAGGGAGATGAGCATTATGTAATCGACGCTGATGCTTGCTTAGATTGTGGAACATGCGCTGATGCCTGTCCAACAGAAGCTATTCATCCGGCAGAATAATTTATGAATTTAAAAACAGCTTCATTTCTGTTCAATTAGAAATGAAGCTGTTTTTTATTTTTCAAGTATTTCAATATATCTACCAAAATAATTTTTAAAGGTGTCTTTTTCCCCTTTTTTTATTTCCTCTATTCTTTTTCTCCAGCGTAACTGCTGCTTCCTTTCTTGCAAGCTGACGATTGCGTATCGCCTCATCCAGATCCCGGCACTGGTCTTCTCCTTCTTTTTTCATATGTAATTCCTGCGTGATCAGGCGCTCCAGGATTTTCTGAAATTCCAGAAGTTTTTCTCTCTCAGGCTGCTCATCTTCCAGGAGTTTCACTTTACTGTCTATGCTTCCGGGAGCTGTCCTTGAAATTCTGGGAATCAGTTCTTTAATTGCACGTAAAGCAAGTCCTCTCTTCTTAAGTTCCTTTATATTAGCCAGAAGCGTAATATCATTTCCGGTGTAGTAACGATGTCCCTGCTCGTTTCTGCAGATCCTCAGTTCCAGTTCTTCCTCCCAGTACCGGAGAACTGATGCCCTCACGCCGAGGATTTCCGCTGCCTGTGTCACAGTATACCGTTGCTCCATGCTATCCCTCCTGTCTGCTGACTTGCCGTTTAGATCATAAACCTGATTTGATTAAACAGCAAAGTCTCTCACACTTTATTATAAAAATCCTTATAGTGAATTGCAAGAAAATCCCATTGACAAATTCTTCTCCAAATTGTCTCTCAATACCAAAACAGGACGATTGCTCCCGGCATTCGCCTTCTGCATTCGTCCTGTATATTTCTTATTTCACAACTATTCAGAATCCTTTCCTTTACAATCCAAAACTTCTCGCAAAATAATGGAGTACTGAACAGTAACTTTATTTCTTCATATTTACAAACTGTGTATATCTCGGCAGCCATACCAGTTCAACGGTTCCGATCGGACCATTTCTCTGCTTTGCAATGATGATCTCCGCGATATCTTTCTTCTCTGTATCTTTATGATAATAATCATCTCGGTAGATAAACATTACCACATCGGCATCCTGCTCAATGGCTCCTGACTCTCGAAGGTCGGAAAGCATCGGTCTGTGATCCGGACGCTGTTCTACCGCACGGCTAAGCTGCGATAATGCGATTACCGGCACATTCAGCTCTCTTGCAAGAGCTTTCAGTGAACGGGAAATATCTGAGATCTCCTGCTGACGGGAATCACTTTTACCACTTCCGCTCATCAGCTGCAGGTAGTCGATCATAATAATCCCAAGATTATGTTCCAGCTTATATTTACGGCATTTGGATCGCATTTCTGCGATAGAGATACCTGGTGTATCGTCAATGATCAGATTCGATTTACCAATAATATCTGCACCTTCTACCAGCTTCGTCCAGTCCTCGTCTTTCAGATTACCGGTTCTCATATTCTGGGAATCGACATGTGATTCCATTGCAAGAAGTCGGTTGACAAGCTGTTCCTTTGACATTTCCAGACTGAATATCGCAACTGTGACATCTTTACGAAACGCCATATACTGGGCAATATTCAGAACGAAAGCCGTCTTTCCCATAGAAGGACGTGCTGCGATCAGAACCAGATCTGACGGGTGCATTCCGGAAGTTTTGTAATCCAGATCCACAAAACCTGTCGGGATACCTGTTACAGAACCTTTCAGTTTCGATGCCTTCTCAATGTTATTGATCGCATTGAGGACAACCTGCTGAATCGGCACATATTCCTCATTGTTACGTCTCTGAAGAATGTTAAACAGCTTTTTCTCCGCTTCCTCCAGAATCACTTCTGTATTCTCTTTTTCCAGATAACAGGTATTTGCAATCTCCTCATTTGCTTTGATCAGTCTTCGCAAAACCGCTTTCTCGCTGACAATGTTCGCATAATACTTCACGTTGGCAGATGTAGGGACCGCCGAAATCAGATCTCTTACATATTCCATGCTGCTGATATCCGGCGGCAGTTCCTTCTCTTTTAAACGATTTTGAAGGGTCACCAGATCTACCGGTTTCCCTTCATTACATAACTCTACCATCGCATCAAATATGATGCCATACTGTTTCTGATAAAAATCGTCACTGGTAAGTATCTCAGATGCAACAAGAATCGCATCTCTATCCAGGATCATTGAGCCGATTACAGACTGCTCTGCCTCCATGCTGTGGGGGAGTATTCTTTTAATCAGCGCTTCTTCCATTCTTTATCCCTCCAGGGAAAGCCTACGCTTCTTTTACCCATACTTTAAGAGTTCCGGTTACCTTAGGATGTAATTTCACAGGTACCTGTGTCACACCAAGTACACGAATCGGCTCCGGCAGCTGCAGTTTCTTTTTATCAATGTCCAGATTTAACTGTTTCTTTGCAGCTTCTGAAATTTCTTTGGAAGAAACTGAGCCAAATGTTCTTCCGCCTTCTCCTGTTTTCAGGGTAAGGATGACTTCTTTTGTCTCAAGATCTTTGGCAAATGCCTGTGCTGCTTCATAAACTTCTTTGGCAACTTTCTCTTCATTTGCTTTCTGAAGCTTCAGATCATTCAAATTCTTAGGAGTTGCCTCCAGTCCCAGTTTCTTAGGAAGGATCATATTTCTTGCATATCCGTCACTAACGTTTACAATCTGTCCCTTTTTTCCAAGTGCTTTTACGTCTTCAAGTAAGATTACTTTCATTTTATGTTTTCCTCCTGATATTCCTGATCTATGATGTCTTTGAGCATTCTCTCTACTTCATCCGGAGAAGCCTTTACCTGGGCACCGGCAATATTCATATGACCACCTCCGCCCATCTTTTCCATCATTACCTGTACATTGATCTCGTCAATTGCACGGGCACTGATATAAATTTCATTATTGTACTGTGTCAGTACAAAAGATGCCTTAACTCCTGCAATATTCAGAAGTTCATTGGCAGCCTGCGCACCTACAACTGTAGGGCTGTCCAGATTCTCGCTCGGACATGTAGAAATAGCAAAACAGTTTCTGTAAATATGGGCTGTCCGCACTGCGTCTGCGCGAGCCTGATAAGATTTCAGATCATCTCTCAACAGCTTACGCACTCTCGTCACATCTGCCCCGCTTCTTCTTAAGAATGCAGCTGCTTCAAAAGTACGGACTCCTGCGCGCGTTGTAAAGTTATTTGTATCAATCACAATTCCCGCATAGAGACAATCGGCCTCAATATTGCGGATGCGCAGATCGTCTGAAAAATATTGCAGGATCTCTGCTACCATCTCGCATGCTGATGATGCATAAGGCTCAACATAAGAAAGCACCGCATTCTCGATTACCTCACTGCCACGTCTGTGATGATCCAGTACAACAACTGTCTTTGTCATATACAGCAGTTCTTCGCATTCGGTATAGCTTGGTCTGTTCGTATCAACTACAACTACTACCGTATTATTATCTATAAGGTCTTTTGCCTGCGCGCTGTCCACAAACATAGATGGCTCATACTCTGAGTTATTCGTGTATTCCGCAATCAAAGGGCGGATGGATTTCGTCGGATCATTTACTACGATATGAACAGGTTTTCCAAGTGTCTTACCTGCACGGTAAATACCGATTCCGGCACCCAGGGCATCCACGTCTGTAATCTTATGCCCCATAACCACAACGCGATCCTTGGTACTCATAAACTCTTTTAGCGCCTGTGCTTTTACACGTGCCTTTACGCGGGTAGCCTTCTCCATCTGCTGGGTTTTACCGCCATAGTAAGTAATATTGTTTCCATTCTTGATAACAACCTGATCGCCACCGCGTCCAAGCGCCATCTCTATGGCAATTCGGGAATACTCATAGTTCTGAATATAAGTGGCGGCATTAAGTCCGACACCGATACTCAACGTGATTGCCATCTCATTTCCGATATTAACAGTCTTAACTTCATCCAGAATATGGAATCTCTGCTCTTTCAGAGTATCCAGAGAACTCTGGCGCATGATAAGGAAGTATTTATCCTTCTCAAGCTTCTTTACAAGGCCGTCAAAATTGGAAAAGTATTTCGTAATCTTTCGATCGATCAATGCAATCAACAGAGAACGTCTCACGTCTTCCACACTCTCCAGTGCTTCTTCGTAGTTATCCAGATAAGCCAATGCCACAACCAGCTTATTATCTTCATTCTTCTTGATATACTCTTTCAGTTCTGTATCGTCATACATATACATAGCGATAAGACTGACATTTTTGTCTGTATTCTCCAGCGTCTCACTGCCAGCCACGATCTCACCAAGTTCTACCCTCTGCATGGAAACACGGTAAATCTTTTCTCCAAACTGGGTACTGATCTCGCTGATTTCCTTCTTGTCTGCAACCGGAAGCTTATCAGCTGTCACATCTGGAAAAATTGTGCTGATATTTTTCTTATAAAACTGATCCTTTCCGGTAAGTTCTGCAAATACCTTATTTGACCAGATCATTCTGCCATTCATATCCATGATGGCATAGGGCAAAGCCAGTTCCTCCAGAATTCTCTTCTCAAGTGAATCGTACTGATTTGCAAAAGCAATCAGCTCATTTACGATAAAAGGTCTGTGACATCGAAGTACCACGACCGCAATCCCTACATAAATAAGAACTCCGGCCGATACAACAAGTCCGGCCTTCACGCTGACGCAATATACCAGAATATTAAGTACGATCAATAAAGCTGAGAGAATCAAAGGCCACCTCATAAAAGCTTTCATGTGCCCTTTTAATTTCAGTTTATCATTCATATTTTTCTTTCCGTTTTTCATTCTATTAATTTACCTCTGTACAGCAAATCGCGTGAGTGCAACGTTGCTGTTCACTTCATGCCCGGAAACAGTGTCACTACTCTTTCACGCTGTACAGGAACGTGTTGAAAAACGCCCTTTTGTAGGTATTATAACAGATTTCAACAGGATTTACCATACTAACTGCAAAAACGTTACAGCCCGCTTCATTTCCGGTAATTTTCCCGTTCCACCTCAAGGCGGTCCTGCCGGGCTTTTATATCACGGGAAGATTGCAAAATGATTTTCTGTGATACAAAAAACCGCTGCCTCCACAATTTTTACTGTGGAAAACAGCGGTTTTATTATTCATCTTCAGAATTAGTCCTGGATGTATGGCATCATAGACATATGACGTGCTCTCTTGATAGCTACTGTCAGTGCTCTCTGATGTTTTGCACAGTTTCCTGTGATTCTTCTTGGGAGGATTTTTCCTCTTTCAGAAACATATTTTCTTAATTTTGCTACATCCTTGTAGTCGATTTCGTTATTCTCTTTACCACAGAATACACAAACTTTTTTTCTTCTGCGGCCGCCTCTTCTCTTCATTGGAGAGTCTGGTCTTTCGCCTCTATTGTAAGCCATGATTGCTTTCCTCCTATTTTATTCTATCAGTTTGTAATAAGCTCTAATTAAACGGCAGTTCTTCATCAATTCCATCCGGAATATTCATAAAGCCGTCTGCACTGGCTGCTCCCGGAGCCGGCATGGATGGTGCAGGTGCTGATGTCTGAGGATGGGAAGCCGCGTAATTATCGCTGGCTGACTTGCTCTCAGCAAACTCCTGTTCCTCAACTACAACCTCTGTTGTGTAGACCTTCTGGCCATCACGATTGGTGTAGCTGCCTGTCTGGATACGTCCTGAAACAACGATCTTAAGTCCCTGACGATAATACTTCTCAGCAAACTCAGCTGTACGTCCAAAGGATACACAGTTGATGAAATCTGCTGTCGCCTCACCGTCACGACGGAATCTTCTGTCTACTGCCAGTGTATATCTGGCAATTGCCAATGCGTTCTCTCCCGCGGAATATCTCACCTCAGGATCTCTTGTTAAGCGTCCCATTAAAATTACTTTGTTCATGTAAATACCTCTTCGTTTCTGCTGTGAATGGTTGAACGGATCAATTAATGGTGCCTTCTAAATCCACTCTGTATAAGATTATGCGTCTTTTCTTACGACTAAGTATCTTAATACATTGTCCATGATACGAACGTGTCTTTCAACTTCCGCTGGGCACTGTGCGTCTGCTTCAAACTGAATGAAATAGTAGAAGCCTTCATGCATTTTCTGAATTTCGTAAGCTAATTTCTTCTTACCCCATTCTTCTACTTCTGTGATAGTGCCGTTGTAGCGTGTGATGTATCCTTTTGCTTTCTCAACAACTGCATCACGTACTTCGTCTTCAACTTTTGCACTAACAACTAATGCTAACTCGTACTTGTTCATGTCTTGCTTTACCTCCTTATGGTCTGTTGGCCCTTTGCCTGTCAAAGAGCAAGGATATAAAATATATCACGAGTGTTGATTCTAACATATTTTTTTGTGTCTGTAAAGTGTTATTTTTCTTTTTTTATCAAATTTTTCGTATTTTTTTCTACCATTTTGCGCGGAACCATGATCTGATGTCCGCATCCGGTACATTTCAGTCGAAAATCTGCGCCTACTCTTAAGATTTCCCAGTCTCTGCTGCCGCAGGGATGGACTTTTTTCAGTGTAACTGTATCACCAACTTCGTATAGAAGTCCCATAATCTCGCTCCTTGTTTTTCTTTATCTTACATTTTTCTATAAATCATTTTCTAATAATGCTTATGCCACACTACATATGACCGACATTCATAATCTGCCTGAGCAGCATAAAAATTCTTCAGATATATCATCTGTTAGTCAATCGGATATTCGCAATCCGCTTTCGCTACTTGCTCATAACCAAATAACTGCTTCGCAGTTTATCAGAAGGGGCTTGTACCCCTTCTGATACAAGCAAGTCCCCACCCACTGCTTATTGCTCTTCGCAATTGAAGCAGGGGACTTACTTGATTTGGTTAATATGTCAGCAGTGAATCTGCGAAAATACCTGTCCGATTGGCTCCTGGATCAGCAGATCTGCATAACTGTCTCTTGGTGTCGGAGACTTATTGATTACCACCAGATGTTCTCCCCGGAAATAATCGATCAGTCCTGCTGCCGGGTAAACTGCCAGAGAAGTTCCTCCGATGATCAGCACCTGCGCTTCTGAGATTGCCTTCACTGCCTCATTGATTGTCTGATTATCCAGACCTTCTTCATACAATACCACATCCGGCTTGATAATTCCACCACATTCACATCTCGGAACACCTGTGGAAGCTTTCATATGTGCAAAACCATAAAATCTGTGGCACTTCATACAATAATTACGGTGTACACTTCCATGAAGTTCCAGGACTTTCTTACTGCCGGCCATCTGATGCAGATTGTCAATATTCTGGGTAATGACAGCTTTGAGCTTGCCTGCCTGTTCCAATTCTGCCAGTTTCAGATGTGCCGCATTAGGTTTTGCTGTGTCGCAGAGCATCTTGTCTCTGTAGAATTTAAAAAATTCTTCCGGTTTTCTCATAAAGAACGTATGACTTAAGATCGTTTCCGGCGGATAGTCATATTTCTGGTGATAAAGACCGTCCTGGCTTCTGAAATCCGGAATTCCACTCTCTGTAGAAACACCGGCACCGCCAAAGAAAACAATATTGTCATATTTTTCCACAAGTTCCTGTAGTTTCTCAACCTCTCCTGCCATTTTTATTCCTCCCTGCTGAAATATTTCCTTCTTCATATTTCTACCATGTTATACACTCTGATTCCATATAAAATTTTTTTCAAATATTTTTTCAAATATTATTCCACATCAAGTGTATCTACGCGTTTACCCTGGACTACATAGCGGGTTGCCTCATTTCCTGTACATGTAGATAACGTAATGATCTTGTCTTTCATATTCAGTCCTTCGGCATCTGTCTTAATTTCCGAATATCCTTTAATCTTCTCCAGATATTTTTCAAATTCTTCGCCAGGTCCCTTAAACAGTGTATAGGTATCACTGTTCACCCCTGTTGTGTAAGCTGAGATAATCTCATATCTGTAATTCTTTTCAGGTGTAAAGATCCAGAAATATTTACTCTTCTTATAGGTTTCTTCATTCTGGGAAAATTTCTTCAGCTGCGCAAACATAGAGCCGTTTTTCATATTATGACCATATACGATCGTATTGCAGTCACTGAAATCCCCTTTATTCTCATAGTCTACAAAAATAGTTCCTGCAAAGTTATAGTTCTTCTCATAGGTTCTGTGAAGGTAAGTTTCGTTGTCCTTGCCATGCACGATCGGATAATTGATATCCGGCACTGCCTCCACATAAATCCATCCGACAACATCATCATTTACACTCTTAAGTGAGGCAAAATCGATATTCATCGGAGCTTTCAGTTCTCCTGCTGACGGCCCTGCTTCTTCACCGTCCGGATCACGTTCAGTCACTGCCATCTGAGCAATCTCATTATACTCATCTGTTCCTTTTTTATATTCCGTATAGATATGAAACAGATTATATCCCGCATAACAGAATACGCAGATTGCCGCGATCAGAACAACCGTCAGTACAATGTCTCCTGCTGTTTTCTTTTTTTTAGGCTGTTTTTCTGACATGCTTCCTCCATTTCCGCTACAATTCTCAGCTGTAGCTTTGCCTTTATTTTGCCACTGGCACACTGCCCTCTGGTATCATTATATCCGCAAATGGGATTTTCTCTGTAGTTTCCAGTATTCCGGCACATAAATCAGGATATCTGCCTGTATCGCCCCATACTCTCATATCGCCTGTATTGCCTCTGCGCAGGCTTTCTGTAAATTTTTTTCTTCTTTATTATATAGAAGCATTTCACTATACTGAAAATACGCCGGGCATCCATTCTCTGCAATAAACGTCGTCATCGTATTATCCGCAGTAATTCCTGTCACTAAAAGCAGCATTTCCTGACTGTCACCAAAACTTTCTTTGATAAAAGAAAAAGCACTCTGCAATTCTCTGTGCATTTTCTGCACCAGATTTTCCCTCCGTGCAGCCTCTTCCTCAAAGTATTTGCAGATTCGCTTAAACCCATTTTCAGCTGACCTTAAATGTTCTTTCTTTGCTGCCAGAATATATTCTCTTAATCTGCGGATCGCTGTCTCCTGAAATTTCTGCTCTCTGAGCGAAAGCAGCTCCATTTTTATCTTAACCTGCAGGCTGTTATCCTGTTCCTGCGCAAACTCCTCCAACGCCGAAATCCCCGATGGCAGCTGATCCCGCTCTTTCTCATCCTGGGAAATTTTTTTCACATGATTTCTCAGATGCAATAACAGTTCATGCAATACCTCAATCTGATGAGTCACATTCTCATACCTCTCCGCCGTCTCTCTCAATGTTCCCTGTATCAGATTTACAACCGCAAACCGTTCTTCAAAAGTCCCGCCTGCCGCCATCTGTTGCTTCTGCTTTAATTTCTCACTGCTAAGTTCTCCATTCAAAATCGCAGGTATCTGATAATCCTCTCCATATTTTGTATACAACTGGTAAAATCCTGCAAAATCTCTGGCCGTTTCCTCTTTTTGCAGAAATTCTCCCACCAGCTCCGCATTAATCTCAATTCCCAGTTTCTCATAACTCTGGATCAGTCTGGAAAGATCTTCCCATCCTCTGGCCGTCACAAAGAACTTGCCATCGACCGTATTCTCAACACTATAAAATCGTTCCTTTTTCATGGAAAGATAGGAAAGAATTGCCTGATGTACATTCTGTCCTCCGGCATATCGCAGCCATACCTCACAGTCCGGCTCTATTACCAGCTTACGGACACGATCCAGGGTAACAATATCAAACTCTCTTACCGATTTATTATACTCCGGAGGATTACCTGCTGCCACCAGAACCCATCCTTCCGGAATCTTATGACTTCCAAAAGTCTTATTCTGAAGAAGTGCCAGCATCGCCGGTGCCAGGGTTTCCGATACGCAGTTGATCTCATCAATAAAAAGGATTCCCTCTTTTTTTCCTGTTTTCTCCATACAGTCATAGACAGAAGCTACGATCTCGCTCATCGTATAATCTGTAACCATCATTCCCTTACCGCCATAGTTACGTTTCACGATCTCCGGCAGACCGATAGCACTCTGACGGGTATGATGCGTGATCGTATAGGACACAAGCCCAACCCCGCACTCAGAAGCCGCCTGTTCCATAATGGCAGTCTTACCGATTCCCGGAGGACCGATCAGCAGAATTGGTCTCTGACGTACCAGCGGATAAATATAATATCCATTCTCATCCTTCGCTAAATACGCGCGAAGTGTATTACAGATTTCTTTTTTTGCTTCCTGTATATTCATTTCTGTATATGCTCCCGTCAGTTTCTTCGTCTCTCTTTCACTTTGTGATCAGGCATTTCGCCCACGTGGGTACCAGTTTCATCTTATCGGTACGCTGCAAAAACACAAACGCAGTCTCATAGTCCGGCTTCTGCCTTGGATAAATCCCGTCACCATCTGTAAAATAAATCAGTGCCCGGAGATTTTTCAGTTCTTTTTTCTCTTTCTCCTGCCTGATCAGTTCAAATACCGGGCGGAAATCTGTCCCACCCCGCCCCTGAATCGTCACTTTGCGACTGTATTCTTTCCATTCTTCCTCAGAATGAATCACATCTACCTTCTGAATGAAACAGTCGCATTGAACGATATAAACTTTCATTCTGCTGAAAAAATTCTCTTTTTCATTCAGAATCGCATACGTTTCTCCCAGAAATCTCCGGACAGTTTCTTTCGAACATGACCCCGAAGTATCAATGGCGATCACCAATTCCTCCAGGCGGTTTACTTCCTTATATTCCAATGGTTCTATCAAAGGAAGATTTCCGTAATGTTTCATTCCATAAGAATAAAAAATATAATCAAAGCTCTCTGTATCCAGTTCGACTTCCTCTCGAAGTCTGCAAAACTGTTTCAAAAATTTCCGGTAATCATATCTGCTTTTGTATATCTCATCCAGTTCTTCCTGACGGTTCATGGTCTGACTTCCGGCTCTGCTCTGGGTTCCGGTTTTATTCTGAGAAGTGTAGGCAAGGATTCTCTCCCATTTTTCCTTTGTTCTCCTGCCGCCGGAGGCCTGACCGGAATTCTTCAGCCAGACAGAATGGTCGTCAAAACAATTTTCCAAATGCTCATACACCCTATAATCATTTCCTGTCTGTTTCTTACTTTTGAGACTGGAAATTTCTCTCTCACTGACTGCTTTATCAATCAATCCTTCTACAAAAGCATCGCATTCTCTGTCCCATTCACTCACATCTTTATCCGGTTTCAGGAAGACATGAAGATACAGGCAGTGCAGCAACATATGTAAATACCCTCTTCTTACCAGAGCAGAATCTTCTACATATTTTTTCATAAGAAATTCCGGATTAAAATAGATTTTCTCTCCGTCTGTGGCAATCGTGGAAATATTGTTATCTGCCTCATATTCCAGACTTGCAAACGCTCCATCGAGGTATGGAAAATCCAGATACAGTTCGTTTCTGCAATTCTGGAGAATCTTCTTTCCAAGAAAATCCTGCTGGTTTTTGTCGCTCATGCCTATCTTTTCCTTTTTCTCTGATCATTTTAAGTTACTGTTCACTGGTAATATTCCGCGAGGTGTTTTTTGTGAGCGAAGGTCACCTACAGAACCTGCCACCGGCAGCTTCTTACGGATGCCTGGCAACAGAAAACCCGAGACATACCGCGCGAATTTATGCGATTAGCATAAATTCTGTGCATCGCGAAGCGTGTTGCTGTGAACGGAGTGAACAGTAACCATTTTAATGTTTGTCGCATCTTCTGAAAATATTACAGTGAAAAATCCCTCTTTTGATATCCATATTTCTTATCTTTCAGATGAAGCAGCCATACCAGAGCGCGGAGTTTCGTTTTCTCCTGAGCGTATCTGATAAAAACCATGAGTTCGTTTTCAGAAAACCAGCCGCATTTCTCCAGCTGTTCCATTCTCTCTGTGTCTTCTTTCTCTATCAGAAGCTCCATTGCAGAACGTATCCTGAGTTTCAGATATTTCTGTGCTTCCCGGAATTCTTCTGATTCTCCGGCGGGTATGTTCTGAAAATAAATTTCCAGTGCCTGCTCAAGCTTTTTGTCCTGCATGGTTTTGCTTCCCTTCTCTTTTCAATACAAATGTTTCCTCTTGTGTCACTATTCTCAATATAGCACAAAAAAACTTTTTTTTAAAGCTTAACCCGGTCAGTAATCTGCATCATTATGATTTTTCATATAATTATCTTTACAAAAAAGCTCCGACAAGAACCATTATCAGTTCTAGCCGAAGCCTTTTATCGTCAACAATCAGATATCTTCAATTAATCCAGTATAAGCTCAATCCTGAAAATATAAAGCAAGACCTTCAATCAGGTCTTTTCCTGCTACTGCACCCTGATCTTCTGTTCCTTTTGCTTTTGCTGCAAATACCGCAGCTTTTCCAAATTTAGGAACCATTTCCTTTGTGTTCTCCACACCTTTTTTCGCACCTTCAAGAGCTGCATTTACAACATCCGCAAGTCCTGCTCCTTTCTGTGCTGCTTCCTGAGCTGACTCTCCGGCTGGAAGAAGTGCATCATAAATAGTTCTGTCCCCAGCCTGACACTTTCCTCTTTTTGCAAGTCCAGCTGCAAAATTACTGATAAAATCTGCCATTTCTGCTGGTCCTATCACACTCTTTCCTGCGATAGCCTTTCCTCCTGCCATAATTCCACTTGCCATCAAAGTTCCCATTGTTGATGGAACAAGGCCAGCCATCTTCATTCCTGCTTTCATCAAAGTTTTTCCAATATCATCTGGTGCCATATTTGCTCTAATCAAGTCCGGTAATGCACCATATCCTTTATTCATTGTCAAACCAAGATCACCATCGCCCATCTGTGCATCCATTTCACATAAATGATCTTTTTCTTTTGCAAAAACACTGGCAACACTTTCAAAAAGTACCGGCAATTCTTCCATTGTTATTTCTGTTTTACCCATGATGCTCAACTCCTTCTTAAACCTGTGTATAAAACGGTGTATGTACCGGCATATTGATCTGTTCTTTCATCTCTTCATCAGCCATCTTACAGATACTGATAGATGCTCCTGCCATTTCCATGCTCGTCGCATATTCACCTACAAAAGTTCTGAAAACTTTAATTTTTTTCTTATCAAGAATCTCACGTACATTTCCTGAAAGAATATATAACTCTTCAAGGCTTGTTGCTCCCAGGCCATTAATCAGAACGCAAACTTCTTCTCCCTCTTCCACCGGCATATCTTTGAAAATGGTATTCAGAGATTCTTCTGCCAGTTCAGCGGCTGTCTTAATTGGACCATTCCAGATTCCAGGTTCACCATGAATACCCATACCCATAGCCATCTCATTCTCGCCAAGTGTGAAGTTCGAATGTCCGATTTCAGGAATAATACACGGTGTAAGTGCAAATCCTACAGTACGTGTATTATCTTTTGCTTTCTGCGCTGCTGCAAGAACTTCATCCAGAGTTCCCATTTTGGCAGCTTTTGCGCCGGCACATTTATACATAAAGAAGATACCTGCCACACCTCTTCTGGTATCCGGATCTGCATTTGAGTTTACATCATCAGCACCAACAATACTGCGGGTTTCAATGTCATCCATCTCCAGCATCTCTGCTGCCATATCAAAATTCATGATATCGCCTGTATAGTTACCGTATAAGAAAAGGACACCTGCCCCTGCATCCACTTCTTTTGCTACATTATAAATCTGTTCAGAAGACGGAGACTGAAAAACGCCGCCAACTCCGCATCCATCAAGAAGACCGTCACCTACATATCCAAGGAATAATGGTAAATGACCAGTTCCTCCACCTGTAATAATTGCAACTTTTCCCGGTTTCTTCTCAGCCACACAATAACAGCGCAGATCATCTTCTACATATTTAACCATCGGATTGGCAGAATAAATGCCACGAAGCATATCGTCTGTGTAATTTTCAGGAGCATTAATAATTTTTTTCATGATAGATCAATTCCTTTCTGTCTTTAACTTCTTCTTGCTTTTCTTGTAACAGTAACCTTATCAATGATGAGTGCTAATACCAAAAGACATCCGTTCACCAGTGTTCTTGTTGTATCCGGAGCTCTCATAATAGTAAAAGCATTTGCAACCAGCTGCAATAATACAATAGATAAAAGCACACCACCAACTTTACCTTCTCCACCATCCGGATTAATTCCTCCAAGCACTGCAATCAGCAGACTTAATGTTGTATAGGAAGAACCATTGGACGATTTTGCTGAATTCAAATGGGAAGTGATGACTATACCGGCAATACTTCCCAGAATACCGGAACACATATAAGTCAGAATCGTAACTTTAAGATTATTGATTCCTGAGTATTTAGAAGCCTGTGCGTTTGTTCCAAGATAGTAAATCTCATGCCCAAACACTGTGCACTTCATAATAAATGTAACAATAAGCAAAACAGCAATAAATATGAATATTACAATCGGAATAGCTCCAACAGAGCCGTTAGCGATATTTTTAAATGCATCCGGAAGGCTGTTTATCGCAGGACCTCCTGTAATTGCCAGCGCAAGTCCCGAATAAAGTTCCAACCCACAGAGAGTAACCAGCATTGCCGGAATATTCAGACTTCCGATGATAAATCCATTAAATGCTCCACATGCAGCACCAACTATAAGAGCGGCAATAATTCCGATAAGAATGGAGACTGTACTGCCCCCCATATTTTTGATAATCAGGGCGCAGACGACACCTGCCAGATTCATAATTCCAACCAAAGACAGATCAATTCCTCCTGCGATCATACACATCATCATACCAAAGGTAAGAATTCCATATTCAGGGAACTGGAAAAACATAGACCTTAAGTTAGGGATCGTGAAGTAGGTATCACCTTTAAGAATTGCCATCAAAATAAGTACAAATGCCATCATACCAAGCAAAGCTTTAATATGAGGATCTATCTGTATTTTTTTCTTGCTTGTGCTCATCTTATATTCCCTCCCTCTTTGCAATTTCGTACGAACGTTTCGTCTGCCATGATGTAAGGATTGTTCCGATCAGGATTACAAGACCTACTACAAAGCGCTGCCATGATGTGGAAATCCCCATCATGTTCAGTGAGTTCTGTACCAATGTAATCAGAACAACTCCAATAACAACTCCAGAAACATCTCCATATCCTCCAGTGATACGGACACCGCCGATAACACAGGCTGCAATTACGATCATTTCATCACCCATAAGCGCTGATGTTGTCGCTGAATGCATCAGAACTGTATACATCATTGCCGTAATACCTGCAAAACATCCGGCAAAAACATATGCGAAGAATTGCAATTTACGTACATTAAATCCGGCCACTCTTGCAGCATTTTTATCACCGCCAATTGCATAAAGTCCCCGTCCAAGCATTGTCTTTTTCAACATATATGCAATCAGGATACATGCAATAACCGGAACCAGTATCAAAACATTCAGCGGATAAGAAAATCCTGTGCTTGGTGCAGTATATGTAATAATATTAAAATTATAGATTGCCTGCAGACTGTCCGGAAGTGTTGTGAATTCTCTTGTTCCAAGAAGTGTCACTACGCCTCCTGCCGCAATAGAACTGGTTGCCAGCGTAGCGATCAGCGGCGGAAGTTCAAGAATACTTACCAATACAGCATTAAATAATCCGAATAATAATCCAATCAGCATTGCAAACACAAATGCAAATAATGCATTATCTATCTTCCATACACGATTCATCACATACATCGGCACATACATAGCGACGCATCCAATGGCTGGGAACGACACATCGATACCGCCAGCTATAATGACGATCATCTCGCATAATGCAAAACACATTGTAAAAATTCCTGCGCGGCAAAGTGTAATCAGTGTTGCCGGACTGAAAAATGCCGGCTGTCGAAGACTGACTATAATGCAGTACGCTATGATGATATAAATCAGGATCATCTTTGTGCTGGTCAGCCGCATTTTTTTATTTTTAGCCTTCATAATCTTTCTCCTTGTTTTAAATACGGTCACAGTTTTATAGTTTAAAGTTTAATATTATCAATATTATTATCTGTGATACCGCTGGCTTTTCCATTTTTCATGACCATGATTTTGTTGCAATTAGTAATCAATTCCGATAAATCATCAGAAATGATCACAATTGCCATACCCTGGGCGGCCAGTTTCCTGAGCAATTCATGAATTTCTGTCTTTGCACCAATATCAACTCCAACAGTAGGTCCATTAAGAATAAAGAGTTTTGGATGGGTATTCAGCCATTTTGCAATTACAACCTTCTGAGCATTTCCTCCTGAAAGCGTACGAACAGGAACCTGTGAAGATGGTGTTACAACTCCTAATTCTTTCACAAGATCGTCAGAAGCTTCTCTCATTGCCTTCTCATCCAGTTTCATACCTTTGAAATACTTTCTCAAAGAACTTGCCATCATATTCTTTTCAATGGATTTTTCGATAAATAATCCCTCTGTCAGACGATCTTCAGGCACATATGCAATCTTATTTTCGATAGCATCAGCAACTGAATGAATCGTAACATTTTTTCCATTAAGAATGATTTTTCCACTGTCCGGAGGTGTAATTCCAAAAATCGCCTCTCCTATTTCACTTCGTCCAGAACCAAGAAGACCGGTAATTCCAAAAATATCTCCTTTTTTCATTGAAAAACTAACATCTTCAAAAGCACCCTTTAATGTAAGATTCTCAACCCTGAGAACTTCCTCATTACTCTCTGCAGGGGTATATTTTTCGGAACTTACTTCATGTCCTGTCATATCTCTGGTAAATCTTGCACTGTCATATTCATCAATCGTACCGGTAGAAACAAATGCACCGTTTCTGAGAATTGTCAGTCTGTCGGCAATTTCATAAATCTCATCCAGCTTATGATTAACAATCATAACTGCAATTCCTTTTGCTTTCAGACCACGCACTACATTCCACAACTTCTCTACTTCTCTTGCAGTCAGTGCGGTTGTCGGTTCATCCAGAATCAGAAGCTTCGCATCATTAATAATAGCTCTGCATATAGCAACCATCTGCTTACCTGCAACAGGAAGTAATTCTACCGGCATATCCAGATCCATATTTGCGCCAACCTGCTCCATTGCTTTAGTCGCAAGTTCATGAATCTCTTTCCAGTTTACCGTTTTCTTTCCATTTTTTACTTCACAGTTTAATGCAATGTTCTCTGCAACTGTCAGATTTGGAAAAACTGCGAAGTCCTGATAAATAACCTGAATACCTTTATTGATGGCATCAATTGGTTTAAATTTCCCCATCTTCTCGCCATCAATCCAGATAGCACCTTCATCGATCTCATGAACACCGGATATAGATTTGATCAAAGTCGATTTACCGCAACCATTTTCTCCGGCCAGACAATGAATTTCCCCTTTACGGATTTCCAGATCTACGCCTTTCAGCGCATGAACACCGCCAAAAGACTTTTTGATGCCTTCCAATTTCAAAAATATTTCGTTTGCCATAATCTCGTTCCCCATTCAAATAGTCCAGCCGGTAAAAAAGAGAAAATCCATACAGTTTGGCAGCTATATGAATTTTCTCTTTAGATCAGCTTTTACTTATAATTAAAAATCATAATCGTCCATATTGTCTTTTGTTACATCAATACGGGCATCTCCGTAATAAATGCCATCCTGCTCAGAAATTTTTTCATATCCAGGTACATCCAGATTCATTCCGTCTTCTACTGTTCCATCAAGAGCTGCCTTAGCCATTTCAATCATTGCTTTACCCGCGTCTGCCGGATCCCATACAGAGAAAGAAGCAATTGTTCCATCTTCAACATACTGTCTTGCGATGGATGTCATGGATGTTCCGACAATCTGAACTTTGCCTGCAAGACCAAGTTCTTCAACTGCCTGGGCAGCACCTACAACATCTGTAGAAGCAGAACCCTCAATAGCTGTGATATCCGGATTAGCTGTCAGAAGCTCTTTTGTCTGATTGTAAGATGATGTAGTATCATCACCGGTCTCATAACGTCCAAGTTTTTCCATATCAGGGAATTTCTCTTCTGCAACTTTATCAGCTGCATCACACCATTCATTATGAGAAACAGATGTAAGAGAACCTACAAACTGAACATATTTACCTTTGCCTCCGGTAAGATCTCCCAGCTGTTCCATAAAGTTTGCGCCATAATCTGCATTCTGGAATGCTTCAATATCATAGTCACGAACACTTGCATCCATAGAAGCTGCTTCATGAGTAATTACTTTGATTCCCTGTTCTTTAGCTTTCTCAAGTACAGGTGCAAGAGATTCCGAATCAAACGGAACTACACAGATTGCATCCCAGTCCTCTGCCAGAAGAGATTCTACATAAGAACTTAAATGAAAAACTAAATTCCAGCTGTGTCTTATCTCAGTAAATATGCGGGATTAAATTCCACTTTACACCTTAACAATTCCATTTTTTTGCCTTATAATAAACC
>OGDR01000063.1_pt1 | contig 71128 bp, 78 predicted proteins | sample 1570501 | NCBI WGS metagenome assembly OGDR01 (sample SAMEA2582170, study PRJEB24529) | metagenome | reverse complement strand
GCGTTGCGCCGGGGGCTTTTATAATGGCTTCGCTTCCGTCAGGTCCGTCCGCCGCCGCGTCCACCGTGTCGGGGGAGATCCCCACCGCCGAAGCCGAAGTCGGCCCGCTTGCGGCGGAGGAACCAGACCGACAGCAGGCAGGAGAGCAGCTCCGCCAGCGGCACGGCCAGCCACACGCCGTCCACCTCCAGCAGCCGGGGCAGCAGAAGCAGCCCCAGCAGCAGGAAGCCGAAGGTGCGGGCAAACGAGATAATGGCGGAGGTGCGCCCATCGGACAGGGCGGTAAAGAGGGCGGAGGAGAAGATATTTACCCCGGCGAAGAGGAAAGCGGGGGCGAACCGGCGGAAGCCGTCCAGGGCGATGGCGTACACCTGGGAGCCGGGCGTGGAGAAGATCCCCACCACCACCCCGGACAGGGCCAGGGCCACCACCAGAATAGCCACAGACGAAACCAGGATAAACCGCAGGCAGTAGCCGAAAATACGCCGCATCCGGTCATACCGCCCCGCCCCCCGGTTGAAGCTGAACACCGGGGCCACCCCCATGGAGAAGCCCATATACAGGGCCACCAGAAGGAACTGGGCATAGAGCACGATGGTGATGGCGGACACGCCCGCCTCCCCCAGGTAGGCCATCATAATAGCGTTAAAGAGAAAGGTAGTCACCGCCATGGACAGGTTCGTCACCATCTCGGACGCGCCGTTGAAGCAGGCCCGGCCCAGCATGCGCAGATCCCCGTGGGGGCGGCCAAAGCGGAGCCCCTGCCGGCGGAGCAGGAAAAAGAGCACCCCCGCCACGGCGGGAATCGAGTAGCCCGTAACAGTGCCCAGGGCAGCGCCCAGTATGCCCATCTGCATAGGCCCCATATAGAGATAGTCCAGCACGGCGTTGGTGACGCCCGCCGCAGTCGCCAGCCCCAGGCCCAGGCCGGGCCGCCCGGCAGTGACAAAGAAGCTCTCAAAGAGGAGCTGGAGCATGGCCATGGGTGCAAAGCAGAGCTGCACCCGCAGATAGGTGACCGTATCGTCCAGCAGCAGATCGCTGGCCCCCAGCAGCCGGGCCAGCGGCCCGGCGAACAGGGCCCCCGCCAGGCAGACCGCCAGGCCGATGCACACCGCCACCAGGGCCAGAAAGCCGAAGTCCCTCCGGGCCTCCTCCAGATATCCAGCCCCCATCTTGTGGGCCACCACGGCGGAGCCGCCGGTGCCCAGCATGATCCCCATGGCCAGGGTAAAGCTGATGGCAGGATAGGCCACATTGGCGGCGGCCAGGGCGTTCTCTCCCACCAGGCGGGCAATCAGCACCCCGTCCACGATGGTGTAGAGGCTGACCACCAGCATCATAATAATGGTGGGCAGGGCAAAGCGCAGCAGCCCCGGCAGGTGGAAGTCGCGGTCCAAGCGGTTGGTCATGGATAAATGTCCTCTCTTTCTCATGGCTGTTTCTCCGGCCTGCGACCGGTACAGATGGCGCAAAGTCTGGCTCCATTATACCATTCCGTACCGCTTTATGGTATAAGAAACCACTGTCGGCCGTCAAGTGCGGTATGAAGCCTTGGTCATGGCCGGAGGACGGTTGCCGCCGGGCCTGCTTTCTGTTATAATGGAATTAACTCTAAGGAAAATCCGAGAAGGGGGCATTTTCATGCGGAAGGTGACCTGTGCGAGTTGCGGCCGGCCCTACGACTACGACAGCGACGACTTCTGTCCCAAGTGCGGCAGCTACAATCCCCCGCCGGACCGCGCAGGGGCCCGCCCGGCGCAGGCTCCGCCCGCCCGCGTTTCGGCCGCTTCCAAGGACCGGCCGCGCCCGGCGGCCCAGCCCAAGACCCCACCGGTGGGCCCCCGGACGGTGTCCTACGGCGGCCCCCAGGGAGGGACGCCCTGGGAGGAGCCCCCCGCACGGAGGCAGCGCTCCCCGCTCAAGCTTCTGGTGCTCGTGCTCGTGTCGCTGTTCCTCCTCTGCATTGTCCTGCCCTTCGTGTTGGGTCTTATGCTTAACCTGTCCGAAGCCTTTGCGGGCCGCCGCCCAGAGCCGGGGGCGGTTGCCCAGGCGGAGCCCGCCGGCGGGACTCACGCCCTTTGGGAGCCCTTTTCCATTCACGGTACCCAGCAGGTGACCGTGGAGGACCCCTGGGAGGTGGATCTGACCTACGTACCCCTGGCCCGGCGGGAGGGCTTCCGCTGCCTGGCCGTGGATCTCTGGGTGGAGGGGGGCGAGCGCCGGGACGACCTGACCTTTTTTCCCGCCGAGCTGCGGCTGGAGGACGGCACCGCCCTTCTGGCGGAGGACGACGCCTCCCTGGCCCGGCAGCTCAAGGACGCGGGGGTATATCTGGTCACCCTCTCCGACGCCCAGTGGGAGGACCCCCTGTACGGCCAGATGATCTTCTTTGTCCCCGAGGATGCCTCCGGCGGGGCCGTGCTGGCTTTGTACGAGGGGGAGCCGGACAGCAGCACCCCCTCTGCCGTCCATCAGATTCCCCTGGAGCTGCCCTGGGGCGCGGTCGGAACCGTGTAAAAAGGAGCAAATCAGATTGAATAACATCACTCTCATCGGCATGCCCGGCTCGGGCAAGAGCACCGTGGGCGTCCTGCTGGCCAAGGCCCTGGGCTTTCAGTTTGTGGACGTGGACCTCCTCATTCAGCAGCGGGAGGGGGCCCTCCTACAGGAGCTGCTGGACAACCGGGGCGTGGAGCCCTTTCTGGACGCAGAGGAGGCGGCCATCTGCTCCCTGGCCTGCACGGGCGCCGTCATCGCCCCCGGAGGCAGCGCCGTCTGCCGGGCGGGGGCGATCGGCCACCTGAGGGCCCTGGGCCGGGTGGTCTACCTCCACGTCCCTCTGTCGGAGCTGGAGCGGCGGATACACAACATCACCACCCGGGGCATCGCCATGGCCCCGGGCCAGACCCTGGCCGACGTGTACGCCGCCCGGGAACCCCTCTACCGGCGGTACGCCGACCTCACCGTGGACGTGGGGGAGGGGAGAGGGCTGGAGGAGACGGTAGCCGCCGTGCTCCAGGGCCTGCTGGGGCTCAACACCGCCCAGGCCCAGGGCTGAGCCGCGCCCACTTGTATTTTTCCAAATTTGTGGTATACTTTAGGAGTACGAATATCGCGTGCGAAATGCCCGCTGGTTTTCCGGCGGGCTTTGCCGCGTTTTCCCCCACCTCTGCGCGGTGGGGTATGACCCGCAACCGCCCCCCGGCGCAGGAGGGGCCAAAACGCTGTAAAGGACGAACAACATGACCTTTCAAGAACTCGGCCTCAACGAGCCCATCCTGCGGGCCCTGGCCGACCAGGGCTACGAGCAGCCCTCTCCCATCCAGGCAAAAGCCATTCCCCCCGCGCTGACCGGCCGGGACGTGCTGGGCTGCGCCCAGACCGGCACCGGAAAGACCTGCGCCTTCGCCGCCCCCATTCTCCAGCAGCTTAGCGGCCATAAGGCCCAGGGCCGCCCCATCCGGGCCCTGATCCTCACCCCCACCCGGGAGCTGGCCCTCCAGATCCAGGAGAGCTTTGAGGCCTATGGCAAGTACCTGCCCCTGCGCTCCACCGTCATCTTCGGCGGCGTGGGCCAGGCCCCCCAGGTGGAGCGGCTGAAAAATGGCGTGGACATCCTGGTGGCCACCCCCGGCCGCCTGGGCGACCTCTACGGCCAGAAGCTCATCGACCTGTCCCGGCTGGAGATCTTCGTGCTGGACGAGGCCGACCGGATGCTGGACATGGGCTTCATCCACGACGTGCGCCGCATCCTTGGCTGGCTGCCCGCCCAAAAGCAGACCCTCTTTTTCTCCGCCACTATGCCCCCCGAGGTGCAGGGGCTGGTGGACTCCCTGCTGCACAACCCCGCCAGGGTGGCGGTCAACCCCATCTCCTCCCCGGTGGAGGTGATCGACCAGAAGCTCTACTACGTGGACCGCGGCAACAAGACCAGGCTGCTCGCCGCCCTCATCCGGGAGCTGGACGTGAAAAACGCCCTGGTGTTTACCCGCACCAAGCACGGGGCCAACAAGGTGGCCGGGGATCTGGTCAAGGCGGGTATCTCCGCCGCCGCCATCCACGGCAACAAGAGCCAGACCGCCCGACAGCAGGCCCTGGCCGACTTCAAGAGCGGCGCGGTGCAGGTTCTGGTGGCCACCGACATCGCCGCCCGGGGCCTGGACATTGAGGAGCTCTCCCACGTGTTCAACTACAACCTGCCCGACGTACCGGAGACCTACGTCCACCGCATCGGCCGCACCGGCCGGGCCGGGCGGGGCGGCACCGCCATCTCCTTCTGCGACATCAACGAGAAGGACGAGCTCAAGGCCATTGAGAAGCTCATCGGCCGCGCCATCCCTGTGGTGGAAGTCCACCCCTGGCCCATGGAGGTGCTGGAGCCCCTGCCCCGCGACAAGAAGGGCCGGGTGGTGAATCCAGAGGACGCCGAGGCCCGGGCCGCCGCCAAGGAGCGCCGCCGCCAGCGGGATGCGGCCAACAAGGCCGCCGCCGAGGCCCGAAAGGCCAAGGCCAACCAAAAGGTACTGGAGCAGCCTCCCCAGCCGGAGCCAGCCGGGGAGACCTCCGCCAAAAAGCGCCGCAAGCGGGGCCAGCGCAACAGCGCCACCCTGGAGGAGGCCCTGACGGCCACTGCCCCCGCCCGGCCGGTTCAGGCGGAATTTGCCGACTTCCACAAGCCCGACCCCCTGGCCAGCGACGTGATCATGGACGCCACCGCCCGCCTGCTGGCCCCTCGCGGCCGGGCCCAGGCCGCACCGAAAAAGGACAAACCAGTTGAACAGCCCGCTAAAAAGCGGAAGAAGGCCGCCAGGCCCCCGGAACCCCCTGCGAAGCCGGAGCCCCAGGCGGCACGGAAGCGCAAGGGCAGCGGACGCCACGGCGGCCGGGGCCGTCCCCCGGAGGTCACCCTGCGCACCAATGGGCAGAAGGACTCCACCGAGCAGCCCAGCCTGATGAAGCCCTACTACCTGAGCCATGACTAAACCAAGAGGACGCGCACACCTCCGGCGTGCGCGTCCTCTTTCTCTTCTGCGGCGGGGGCAAGGGAGACGCGGGCGGGGACAAGCCCCGCCCCTACAGTTCTGCAAGGGTACCGCTCCCTCCAAATGTAGGGGCGGCCCTTGTGGCCGCCCGCCCCAACCCTGCGGCGGGGACAGGACCCGCCCCTGCAATCCTGCGGGTATCGTTCCGCCTCCTGAACAACGTAGGGGCCGATGCCCACATCGGCCCGCCGATCCGGCCGCAGATTGACCGCGGGCGGGTGTGGGCCCCCGCCCCTACGGCTCTGCAATGACGGCGTCCCCCCGCAAAATATGGGGGCGGCGCTTTTACGCCTTCTTGGGCGGGTGGAGCCACCGGCCGAAGCGGTAGTAGAGCAGGATGGCCACGGAGGTGACCGCCCAGGTGATGGGGTAGCTGGCCTCCACAGCCAGCAGGGTGTGGTGGGCGGGCACGACGGTGAACAGCCACAGCAGCCGCAGGCCGCACACCCCGAAGACCGAGATGAGCATGGGGGCTACCGACTTGCCCGCCCCCCGGATGGCTCCAGTGAGCAGCTCGATGAGGATATAGGTGATGTAGCAGGGGGCCAGGAAGCGCACCATCTCCACCCCCACCTCCAGCACATCGGGGTCGGGGGAGAAGATGGCCAGCAGGGGCTGGGCCAGCAGGAAAAAGGCAGCGCTGAGCAGGACGGTGAAGCACGCCGTCATGGCCACCGACACCCGGACGCCCTTTTTCAGGCGCTCATACTCCCCGGCGCCGTAGTTCTGCCCGGCAAAGGTGGTGATGGACTGGGCCATGGCGGTAATGGTCATCCAGAAAATGATATCCATCTTGCCGTAGGCGGTCCAGGCGGCCACAGCGTCGGTGCCAAAGGAGTTGATGGAGGCCTGTATGACGATGTTGGAGGCGTTGTACATCACCGACTGGAGGGCGGTGGGCACACCGATCATCAGGATGCTGCGCATGGGCATGGCATAGATGCGCAGCCGCTTGGGAAAGAGCTGATAGGGGGTCATCTCGGAGCGCATGAGTGAGATCACCACCAGCACGGCGGACAGAAGCTGAGAACAGATGGTGGCGATGGCCACGCCGGCCACCCCCATATGGAACACTACCACCAGCAGCAGATCCAGCACAATGTTGCACAGGGATGCGGCCATGAGGAAGTAGAGGGGCCGCCGAAAGTCGCCGATGGCCCGCAGCACGCCGGTACCCATGTTGTAGATGACGTTGGGCACCATACCCAGGAAATAGACCCGCAGATAGAGGATGGCCCCGGGCAGGGCCTCCTCGGTGGTGCCCATGGCCCGCAGGGCCCAGGGGGTAAGGACAAAGCCCGTCACCATAAAAAATGCGCCGATGAGGATGCTCAGCAGCATGGCGGTGTGGACGCACTCGTGCACCTCGTCCCAGCGGCGGGCGCCGAAGTGCTGGGCGATGGCCACCACCGCACCGGCCGCCAGGCCGGTGAAGATGCCCACCGTCAGGTTGACGATGACGGAGGTGGAGCCCACGGCGGCCAGGGCCACCTTGCCCACGAACCGGCCCACCACCAGGGTGTCCACCGTATTGTAGAGCTGCTGGAAAAAGGTGCCGAACCACAGGGGGAAGAAAAAGGCGAGGAGTTGTTTCCAGATCACGCCCTTGGTGATATCACTGGTGGGCTGGCGCAGCAGTCCCATGGGAGATCCCTCCATATTTTGTCGTATCGTTAAAGGAGCGTTAAGATTCTACACGCTTCCTGTCGGAAAAGCAAGGGGGGCGCGCCGTTTTCCCCTGCAAAAATGTCCGGACGGCCAGAACATCCCACCGCTGCGCAGGCAGCCGTTTGAATTGGCCCGGCGCGCTTGTTTTTTCCACCGGGATCGGATATAATGTGGAAACGAACATACCGAAAGAGGGTTTTTACCGATGAAATTAGGCATTGTAATATAGACGCCTATTTTCATATCTTTATGTATCGCAATGCAATTCCATAAACCCCAGTGTTTTCAATGGTTCTGCGGGTTCTGACACAGATAAGACTTCATAAAACAATATGTATCTCTACGCCAAAATGGCGTAAAAATGGCGTAGAAATTGAGTGACGGAATAAGACCAACACAAGTTAAAACGCCAACGATAAAACGGAGCATGACAAGATGATTCTCAATTTCTTGTCATGCTCCGTTTTATATTTTTTAAGGAGGAAACCATGTCGAACTATCAACTTGAAATCAAGCAGATTGTAGACTATCCCCGTTGCCGGATTCATAGAGAGTTTATCCAGGCGCTCATTTCTGACCGGAGTATCCGAACCAACAATGGATGCTCCGGTCTTTTTTATTATGCCGTTCTCTGTTCCTATGCCAACTTCCGCACCTCTTACAGACGGATTGACGGAATTTCTTATACAGTTTACCCGGGTGAATGGGTCTGCACTATTAAGGAGCTCGCAGAGTGGTTGCGGTTCCGTACAAAGCGGCGTGTTTTAGAAGTACTGGAAGGGCTCCAAAGGGATCATCTGATAGATTATAAAATTATGGGCCGTGATAAATTGGTGCGGTATCGGATTAAGAGTTGGAAGCAGCATAATACCGTTCTCGACTATAACTGCCCCTGTCAGAAGGACACAGGATTTTATTTTCTCCCAGTTACTACGGCTACCGATTTGATTAGTGTGGGCAGATGTTCTGAAATGGACATTCTCCTGGACCTCTGGATCTCCGCAATTTACAATGATGATCGTGTGCAAGGTTCTTTTTCAGGACCGGTGGCATATTTCCGCAACGGTAGTGGGAATCCTTTGGTATCTTACACTGAATTGGCCGCCCGATGGGGAATTTCAAAAGCAACCGTTGGCCGTGTATTGAAAAAACTCTCACGGTTAGGGCATATCACCATGGTCACTTTTCCTGGCCGCCACGGTACGGCAATCTACCTCCAGAACTATCTTTCGACCATGTTTCAGATCTCTGATGTGATGGTCGATAAAGCAGAAGTAGCACTCTCTCTCAATATCAAAATCACGCAGCCATGTGCAGACCAGAACGCAGGAACGTCCGCCTCCTGTGTTTCAACACAACCGATTATCGTTTCAAAACCGCCTGTGGATATAATTGTGCAGAAAGTCCTACAACTCCTTGAAAGACAAGGGGTTTCGTGTTCTCAATGCCCTCATTGCTCCTATAAGTTATATCCATTATCGGGTGATGGACAGAGTAATTGTTTTGGTGATAAGCAGGAACCGTTTTTCAGGTACCGCATGGAAGTTCTCTGCGGAACTGGCGGGCCTCGGTACGTATTTATCCTTTCAACCAGTCTTCAGCGAGAAGAGGTGAATCATAATGGCTAAGAAACCTGTTGTCAAAAAGGTGGAAGATGATCCGCGCTATCATGATACATGGCGTCTGCTAAAAAAATACCGCGATGTGGTGTGGAGCTTGGAATTGTCTGTCCAGCAGCTGAAAAAGCAGTTTGAGGTTGAATACGGCAGCAGTATCGAAGACTTTCTGGAGTCAGTCTATCTCGCCGGCGCAGACCTGGGCGGGACCCGGATTGAGGACCATGCACGCTGTATTGAGAGGAGCCACAAAATGCTGTCACTGCTCAACCATTCTGTGGATCTTCTCCGTACTCGGCATAAAAATGGCGAGGAATTCTACTGGATTTTGTACTTTACATACCTTTCTCCACAGCAACTTAAAAATGCAGAGGAAATTATTGAACAATTGCGGCCTCATATGCAAGACATCAGTTTCCCCACTTATTATCGAAAGCGCAAGAAGGCAGTTGAAGCGCTTAGTTCCATCCTTTGGGGGTATACTTCGCAAGAATGCCTACAAATTCTGGCCCAGTTTTATCCATCGGAACAGGAAACAGCAGAACAACTATAAAGTGGTCATCACTGCCGTTGATAGGAAATTGAGAGTGTTTTGAGAGAGAATTGAGAGGGTTTTGGTATTGCAAAGATAATCTCAATATGGTACACTGGTCATGCTCAAAACTGTCCCAAAAAACTGAAAACATCCGCATAAGGCGCTCAAAGCGTCTTTTTTTGTGCCCTTTTGCGGACTTCAAGGCAGCACCTGGTTAACCGGGTGCTGTCTTTGTTTTTAGTGAGGGAATCACATCAAAGGAGGTCTTTTTCAGTTGAAACAGGAAAAAACACCACCCAACAAGCCAATGCGGAAGGGGCCGAATTTTGCCCGCCTCCTCTACATGGCGTATCTGTGTATCTGCATGAGTGTCTGCTTTGCGGCGCCGGCGTCTGCGGCCACCATCTGGGAAAAGGCATCGGAAATCATGCAGGATGTTTACACCCAGATTCTGACCATCTCCACAATCGCTGCCATCGTCACTGCGTCTGTGGCGCTCTTGATGATGAATTTCTCTCGCTCCGGCAGGACGGTAGAGGAATCGCGGGCCTGGCTCAAGCGCATCATCATCACCTGGGTCATTCTTAACGGCCTCGGCTTCATTATGGCGTATATTACCCCGTTCTTCAGCGGCGGCCAGTGGACGCCGTCCTAACTGCCTATGGGGATTTTAGATGGCATTGTAGAGTGGATTGCGGAACAAGTCATGCATGGCCTGGATTTAATCAACACATCAGTTTTGGGCGCACTGGGCTGTGATATGAGCATCTTTCTCCGCTATTTCCCCGCAGCAGAAACCATGTATGAGATTTTTGTCGCTCTTGCCATAGGATTGATTTTGCTTATCTGGGTGTGGAACCTTGTCAAGAACTTTGGCCTTGGCATAGGAAGCGAGGCAGAAGATCCTGTGAAATTGAGTATCCGGGCAGTCGTATTTATACTGCTGGCATACTATGCCAATGAAATTGTGGATCTCGTGCTTAGTATCGGTGGTACACCGTATAACTGGATTATGGATTCTGAGCTGCCGAGCCTGGATTTTGGCAGTTTCAATTCTGTCCTGCTCACCATCGTTGGAGTCTGTGCCAGTGGTGCTGTGACAATCATTGTGCTGATACTGGTGCTGATCCTTGCCTGGAACTATCTAAAACTGCTGTTTGAAGCAGCGGAGCGATATGTTCTGCTTGGCATTTTAGTCTACACCGCTCCCGTAGCATTTGCTATGGGGGCCTCCCAGTCCACCGCTAACATTTTCAAGAGTTGGTGCCGTATGTTCGGGGGCCAGATTTTCTTGCTCCTTATGAATGCATGGTGTCTGCGGCTCTTTGTTAGTATGGTGGGCTCCTTTATTGCCAATCCGCTTTCTATCTGACAGGGGGAATGATGACGAAAAAGAATTTCAGATTTGCCTATGTTTTTTTGCTTGTGCTGGTTCTTTCCATTTCCTTTGCTGTGCCGGCATTTGCTATCAGCGATGCCGACGTGCAGGCACAAGTAGATTCTGTTGGCCGCGAAACAGTAACGGGAAATGTGCTTATTTGGTTTCTATGTGCGATTGGATTTCTCAAAGCGGCACAGAAAATCGATAGTTTTATGGCCAGCCTGGGAGTCAATGTCGGGCATACTGGCGGTTCCATGCTGGCGGAAGCACTGATTGCTGCCAGAGGGGTTGGAACAGTGGCCGGCGCAATGGGCCATTCTTTGGGTTCTGGAGGCGGTCATCGAGGTGGCGGCGGTGGCGCCGCTGCATCGGCTGGTGGCTTTTTCAAAGGCGGGCTTGTTGGTATGGCAAAACGCAAGGCTACCTCTGAGGCTGTCAGGAGTGCAACTTCCAGCACATCGGCAGTCCATTCCAATCGTGCCACTTCAACTGCCGAGACAGCCTCTCACATTAACAAAACAGCCACCTCTGCGAAAACCGCCACCCATGAGGCGCACCAGACTGCTGATCACATATCAACCGGCGATAAGACTGCGACACACACCAATCAAAGTACTTCTGCAGTCACGCATACCCAACGACATACTGCATCCTCTTTCCAGGGCATTGGACTTGGTGGTGCCATCTTCGCAAAGTCCCTTATGAAAGGCGGCGAATTTGCAAACGATGTTATCAGCACCGTGGCCCGGGGAGATATGCGCTCGACGGGGTCCATCACGGGTGATCTGGCAGCCCAATCCCTCAGGTCGTATATGGGTTATACGGCATTGGGCGAAGGAGCAAAGGATGCGCCGACATTCTCCAATGTGGAGATTGGCGGGGGGCGGATTACCGGAATTGAAACGGCTCCTGGAAGTTCTGAGGGTGTTGCCTTTGGCATGTACCTTGCGGATCAATATGCCGAGCCGAAGGGCGATTTTACAAAGGTCCATTCTGCGGACGGTTCTCTTTGGTATAAGCAGTATGCCCAGGACGCTGTGGAACGTAAGCCCTACAATGCCCCAGATGGTACAGTTGCCTTCCATGAGAGCATCATCAAGAGGCTCCCCGATCCTCCAGCACGCAAGGAACGGTTGTAAATAGGAGGCCCTATGAAAAACGAAGAACGGGATATCTACACTATCCCACCTAATTTTATCGAGGGCGGCACATTGATGGGCGGTATGTTCAAAACGCGAAATGTGATTGAAGCAGGAATACTGGCTGTCCTTATTGGAGGGCCAGTACTTTCTCTTCATTTCTCGCTTACCGTCCGTATCGTCATTCTTTGCCTTACAGCCCTGCCATTCTCACTGGTTGCGTTGATCGGCATCAATGGCAATAGCCTGTCCTCATTTTTTATCCAGTTGATCAGTTTTCTCCGAAACCGGAGATTGCTGTCGGCGGAAGAAACGGAGGATGCACCAAAGAAAAAGTCAATCTTGCCCAGCTGGGCAAAGAAAAATCAAGCACACCAGGACAGTGTTGAGGAGCAAGAGCAGCCGAAAAGTCGTAATCGGTTCCAAGTGGATCTGAAGCAGCGAAAGGTCACTCAGTTTAAGACTTTTATCGAGGAAGACCCTGTCCAAAAGCCGCTGAACCCCCTCGCTGAATATGTTCCTATTGAAAAAATAGAGAACGGCATCATCTACACCAAAGACCATCGCTACATCAAGGTGGTTGAGGTCGTTCCGGTGAACTTTATGCTGCGTAGTGCCCAGGAACAGCGCGGAATCATCTACTCTTTCATTTCCTATTTGAAGATTGCTCCGGCAAAAGTCCAATTCAAGGTGCTGACCAAGAGAGCGGACATTAACCGGCATATTCAAATGATCCGAAAGGAGTTGGAGCAGGAAACTGACCCCCACTGCCGTGTGCTTCAGGAAGATTACCTCAAACTGATTCGGCAGCTCGGTTCCAGGGAGGCCGTGACAAGGCGTTTCTTTTTGATCTTTGAACACGAGGAAATGCCTGGCACCCGGCGCGGTCATGAGGAAGAAGAAGCGATATCTTCGCTCCAGACGGCTGTACGGACAGCCGCCAATTATTTGCGGCAGTGTGGAAATACGGTACTGATGCCAGAGGATGAAGATGAAGCGACTTCCGAAATCCTATATAGCATCCTTTGCCGCAAGGAAAGTAACACTCAACCGTTCCAGTCAAAGGTTAAGCAGGTACTGTCGGAATACATTGCTGCTGACCGTAGTCTGGATGCCATTCCGTCCAATGAGTTTTACGCTCCGAGGAAAATTGATTTTACCCACAGCCGCTATCTGGAGGTGGATGGCCTCTATTATGCATACCTTTTGGTTCCATCTGCGGGCTACAAGCCCCAGGTTCCTGCTGGTTGGCTGAGCCTGCTGGTGAATGCGGGCGATGGCATTGACCTGGATATGTTTTTGTCCAAGCAGCCCAAAGACCGCATGGTACGGAAACTCGGGCAGCAGCTGCGTATCAACCGGAGCCGCATTAAGGAAGCCAGTGATACCAACACGGATTTTGATGATCTGGATGGTGCCATCCGCAGCGGTTACTTTCTGAAGGACGGCCTGGCAAACAATGAGGACTTCTACTACTTGAATCTTTTAATTACCATTACCGCTGACAGTGTGGACGAACTGGAGTGGAAAAGCGCGGAGATGAAAAAACTCCTGCTATCGCAGGATATGGATGCACAGGCCTGTTCTTTTTGTGAGGAGCAGGCCTTTTTGTCGTCCCTCCCTCTGGTTTCGCTGGAACACCGCCTCTTTGAGCGGTCCAAGCGCAATGTTCTGACTCTCGGTGCGGCAAGCTGCTATCCTTGTATCAGCTATGAGATGTGCGATGACAATGGAATTCTGTTGGGGGTGAACAAGTACAACAACTCTCTAATCATCGTAGATATCTTTGATTCCCGCATTTATAAAAATGCCAATATCGCATTGCTTGGAACCAGCGGCGCCGGGAAAAGCTTTACTATGCAGTTGATGTCCACCAGAATGCGGCGCCGCGGCATCCAGGTCTTTATCATCGCCCCGCTCAAAGGCCACGAATTTCATCGTGCCTGCGCCAATATGGGCGGCGAGTTTATCAGCATTTCACCTGCGTCCCACAACTGTATCAATGTTATGGAGATTCGCAAGGTTGACAATTCAGTAGATGACCTGTTGGATGGCCCCAGTATTGAGAAGTCCCAACTGGCTGCCAAAATTCAGCGACTCCACATTTTCTTTTCCCTCCTGATTCCAGATATGTCCCATGAGGAACGACAGCTTCTGGATGACGCCTTAATCCGCACCTACGCCCGCAAAGGGATTACCCATGAGAACAGCAGTCTGGACGATCCGGATCACCCCGGCTGCTTTCGTGAGATGCCTGTTTTGGGCGACCTATACGACGTCCTGCGCGAATCTTCTGATACCAAGCGTCTGGCCAATATCATCAACCGCCTGGTCAATGGGTCGGCCCGCACCTTCAATCAGCAGACCAATGTATCGTTGGAGAACAAGTACACCGTCCTGGACATCTCCGAATTAACCGGCGATCTTCTGACAGTGGGGATGTTTGTGGCACTTGACTATGTCTGGGACAAAGCGAAAGAGAACCGGACAAAGGAGAAGGCCATTTTCATCGATGAGTGTTGGCAGTTGATTGGTGCCAGCAGTAACCGGCTGGCAGCGGAGTTTGTTTTAGAGATTTTTAAGATCATCCGCGGGTACGGTGGCAGTGCCATCTGTGCAACGCAGGATATCAACGATTTCTTTGCCCTGGAGGATGGCAAATACGGCAAAGGCATCATCAATAACGCAAAAACCAAGATCGTCCTCAATCTGGAGGAAGAGGAAGCCCGCCGGGTCCAGACCTTGCTGCATCTTTCCGAGGCAGAGGTTATGGAAATCACTCATTTTGAGCGGGGCAACGGTCTCATCAGTACCAACAACAATAATGTGACTGTTGAAATCAAGTGCAGCCAGTTGGAAAAGGAATTGATCACCACTGACCGAAGAGAACTGTTGGAATTGCTGGAAAAGAAGGAACAACAGGCCCATGAAGTGGTGGCGGATGACACAACCGGCCAATGCGGCAATAATACGCCTTCAATAAGCATTGCTGGCTGAATACAAAGACAATGCGTGGTTTATACGCATTGTCTTTGTCCTGCTGTGCTGCAAATACGATGTTAATACGCATGAGGAGGCAGTGCAATATGAAAACACGCGCTGATTTGTACGGTCATGAGGCCGTTGGGCTTCTCCGGGACATTGCCATGTATCGTGTCCTGGAGAAAGAGCAGCTGCTTAGACTGTACCCTGGAAAGCGGGACAAGATTGAAAATCTGTTGACCTACCTGACCAAGCAAGGGCGCATCTTTTTTGTGGACGGCCGTTACTGCGCCTCTCTGGATTGCGCTGAACAGATGGATCGCGGCCTTCTTGCCGCCGTCTGGGTACTGATCGACTTCATTGAACAGGTGGAATACCATTCCGTCAGCGACTTTCCGGCCAAAATTATCTTCTTTGCTGAAGGTGAGGTGTATGAAATTATCTATGTGGAGCAAGGAAAAGAGACTATGATCTCTCACCTGCTCTCCGTTCCGCGAGAAGAACCTTCCAAGTATATCGTTCTGGTGGAAGATTTGTCCCAAATCCAGCAGCTTGACCTTCCCCCGGTCAGCGGATTCTGTACTGTTTCTTCTACCGGGGAGGTTCAGTATTACAAAAAAGAATAGGAGGCAAAACTTGGACAGAGCAACCCTGTCAAAACGAATTTCTTCCATTTTGTCTGACATAACGAGGCTAAACAATGCCTTGTATGCGCTCAATACCACCGACATCCAACGCTATCCCGAAAACTACGAGGTGCTGTCCACTGATGCAGCGTTGCGGGCCGAGCAAATTGCCTGCCGACTTCGTCATATTATCTATGCGGCCACTACGGTAAAAAAAGAGGAGTATCTGACTTCTGCCGCCGTTGTGCAGGGCGTGGAGATTCAGAGTAAAGACGGGATCATTGAAATCAAACTTCCTTGCCTGCTGCCGAAGCGAAAGCAAAGACAGAGTACGGAATTTCTGCTCGAACCTTTTACTGCGGCACTGAGCCAGTTTTCCAAAAGTCATCCCATGCCTCGCCTGCAGCACTGCGTTGTCTGTTTTTCTCATGTCTATCAGAAGGATCTGTCCCTTAAAAGAGTGCGTGACTATGACAACCTGGAACTGAAGCAGTTTCTGGATGTTGCTGCCTCCTTCATTCTGGTAGATGACTGCGGCCTTTTATGTGACGCCTACAATACGACGGAGTTAGGCCCTGAGGATTGTACCCGCATTTTCATTATGGATAGCGCTCTGTTTCCCGACTGGCTGGATGCCCGTCAGACTGCTTTACGGTCTATCGTGGACCTGTGATTTGGCCCAAAACACATATCCCATTTTCCCCTTTCATAGCCCTTTGATTTTGGGAGGCCCACTGTGGTGCGAAAAACCCTTGATAACACAAGAGGTTTTCCACGTTTCCGGGCAGTAAAAAAGCCCAGGTTATAGCGACCCTGGGCGTAAAATCTTTTCTGTGAGGTGAGCAGGACTACGAACAAACAGCCACCATCACTGCCGGCTCTGGACACGCTCCCCGGCCTTCTTCTAACGCTGACTGCTCTGAGTGGTGAACTGCCAACCAGCCTTGTCCCTCGCCTACCTGGCTCTGACTCTTACAAAGAGGCGGTCATCAAGCGACTCAAACGGGAAAGGCTGCTGCGTACTTATTACCACGACGGCCTGCGAGGACTGCGCTTGACCTCCACCGCAAAACAGTTGCTTCTCTCCGACCAGCCGGCGTTGTTTTCCGGTATCTTTACCGGCCATACCGTAACCAACACCCCCAAGTACACTGTGCCACATCGATTGCGCCTGCATCGTATGGCCGAGGTTCTTGTGACCATGTACCAAGCGGGTATTTCCTCTTTCCCCTGGGAAAAGTCTACTGTCTTTCAGCCAGCGCCCTTTCTGGCAGGCAACTGTGCCAGCCTCCCGGCGTATTACAGCTCCAGAGAGGTGAAGGAGATTGGCCCGCAATCATCCAAAATACGCGGCTCCCGTTCAACCGGCGTTCTGTTGTCAGATGCCGGTGTTTTTGTTGTCTACAATACAGCCGCATCCAAGACCAAGTGGGAGTACAAAGCAGAACTTCGCCTGAAGGCAATGCTGCAAATTGAAATCTGCCAGCAGCGGCTTCCAGTACAGTTTTCCAACGCACAGGTAAATGCAGTTGTTTTTGGTCAGGGTGTTGAACCGCTGGAATACCTTATGGGCCCAGGTGATGCGGGAAGCCGCAACTATTTTGTCCTGGAGGGAAATTTTGAGCATTTCTATTATCTGACCAGTGATCACTATGGAGAAGTTATGCTCCGTCTACTCTGCGACATAGAACTCAAGGCAACTCTCGACGCCATTCTGTCCGAGGATCTACTGCCACATGACCAGCATTGTCCAGTGGAACATGATGCCCTGGATACGGCAGGAACACCGGTGCTGTTTGGGTATCTCGGGGATATGCCACGCATCCGCCGCTTTGACACAGCGTTAGAACTCCACGAGCGAAGCGGCATTCTGATCTGTTTTGATTTTCAGGAGGATGCACTACGTCGTGCCTGTGGTCAGCGTGTTCAATTCCAGTGTATCGACTTTGACGCTTTTGAAGGGAGTGTATGCCATACCACGCAACAAACTGATTAAGGGACTGATTGCGCTGCCTTTTGCTTTGGCTGCACTGCTTTATGGCAGTGGATACCTGTCACAGTTTCTCTACAACTATGATGTCTGGCAGGCGGCTGGCGAAACGCTGTATAGCGGGACGTCGCCGCAAATGCCTGATCCCAGTTTTTTTGCCTGCCTCTGCGCCGCGTTCCACTTCCCCTATGGTCTATATGGCGTCGGCATTTGCCTTGGACTTTTAGGGCTGCTGATTCTCATGGTCATGCGGATGGGATACAGCGACAATGGCGAATACGATAGCAAGCGCAACTTTACCTATTCGAACAAGGGAACCTATGGTACGGCCGGCTTTTTGAACCGGAAGGAATTGAAAGGTGTCCTCGAATTGGTGCCTGACATACGAAAACACCACGGAACCATCCTTGGTGAGTTAGACGGCCAGGTCGTTTGTATTCCGGAAAAAACTCGGTTCAATGGGAATCTGGCGGTATATGGCGCCTCCGGTTCAAAAAAGACCCGGGCCTTCTGCGTCAATATGATCTTGCAGTGTGCCGCAAGGAGATCCAGCATTGTCATCACCGACCCCAAATCGGAACTCTATGAGAAAACCAGCGAATATCTGCGGGATAAGGGCTACACCGTTCGTGTTTTCAATCTGGTTACGCCCTCTGCCTCAGATTCCTGGAATTGTCTTTCTGAAATTGAGGGCAAGGAATTGATGGCGCAGTTATTTTGCGATGTAGTCATCAAAAATACGGGGAGCGAGCGGGGTGATCACTTCTGGGATAACGCCGAGCTCAACTTGTTGAAGGCCCTCGTTTTGTATGTCAGCAGCAATTATCCGCCGGAGAAGCGGAACATCGGTGAAGTCTATCAGCTGCTGGCCATGAGCAGTGAGAAAGAATTGAACGCCTTGTTTGACGTCCTGCCGGTGACCCACCCAGCCAAGGCGCCGTACAGCATTTTCAAGCAGTCATCCGAAAATGTACGTGGCGGCGTCATTATCGGGTTAGGTTCCAGACTACAAGTGTTCCAAAACCAAGACATCCGCAATATCACCAGTTATGACGAAATTGATTTGGAGTTACCTGGGCAGCAGCCGTGTGCTTATTACTGCATCACCAGCGATCAGGACTCTACATTTGATTTTCTCTCCTCGCTGTTTCTGTCTTTCCTTTTTATCAAACTGGTGCGCTTTGCAGACGAGCGTTGTCCCAATGGAGAGCTCCCAGTTCCGGTCCATGTTTTAGGCGAGGAGCTATGTGCTACTGGAGTCATCCCTGATCTGTCCCGGAAGATTTCAGTGATCCGCTCCCGCAGGCTCAGTCTATCAGCTGTGTTTCAAAACTTGGCCGGCCTCCAAAATAGATACCCTTATAACCAGTGGCAAGAGATTCTGGGCAACTGTGATGTCCAACTGTTTTTGGGATGTACCGACGCTCTGACCGCGCAGTTCATCTCTGACCGTACCGGCGAAGCCAGTATCAGTGTGACCAGCAAGGCGAAGCAACTGGGCACTTGGCGCATTTCGAACTATACACCCGAGTATCGGGAAACCAGCGGCGTAGGCCGCCGGAAACTAATGACAATGGATGAGGTACTGCGGATGGATACCGACAGAGCTCTGGTCATCATTCGTGGAAAAAATGTACTGGAGGTAGACAAATATGACTACTCGAAGCATCCGGAGGCGAAGAAACTACGCCCAAGCAAGGCCGCCTCCCATGTCCCCGACTGGCAGAAATCTGAGATAAAGGGAGAAGCCACTCCGGCGGCACCTAAGGGGAAGAAGCCACCCATCTGTTCTTCCTCAAGGTCACAGTGCAGCAACAAGCAGCCGGATACTCCCACTGCCGCAGATCCATTAACTCCAGGTGCCATCCAGGAGCATACCGTGGACTGCGTCGCAAAATCAACTGTGGATGAGCCGGCTGCCAAGAAGCCGAAAATCACCACTACCACCAAAAAATCCATTCTTACTAAACCGAAAGCAAAGGAGGAATAGCATTTACATGGCAAAAAGAAAAAACTCGGCCTTGCCTGATGAACAGGAATTGGACGGGCTGCGCGGGGAGGTAATGCCTTCTGCCGAAGCAGCTGGAGAAAACGCCCCGGAAATGGACGGTGAGGTACTGTCCACCCCCCTGGAGGATACTCCCTCCGAAGAAAATGTGCATGAAGTCCCCGGCGGTCCCAGCCCTGATGAAGGGGCTCTGGACGAGACTGGTACTCCCGAAAACGGAGAACAGCCGATGCCTGCTGACGAGCCCCAGGTATCTGACGACGATGGCTACAGCGGTATTCTCCAGGAACTGGGCAATGCTGCTGCCGGGGAGCAGAATCCCCTGACTCTTGAGGGACAGGACGATGAAGCGCAGTCCAGTGAGGAGACATTCAGTGAGGACGATCTGATGCTCCTTTCCGAGGGGGGCGAGGCCCCTGCCGCTGAACCGGATGCCGTTGTGGAGCAGCCTGTCCAGCCCACCCCGTCCGATCCCCGCCGCAGCCGCGTTCTGACCATCGACGCCAGAGGCGAAATTCAGACCGAAGCGGAGCGGGAGGCAACGATCTGGCATGAGATTCAGAACTCCTATCGGACCCGCCGCATTCTCACCGGCTCTTTGGACGGTGTGGAAAAGACGGAATCTGGTCTGACGCTTGCCGTCGTAAACTACAAGGGCTTCCGGGTGGCCATTCCGGTGAAGGAAATGATGCTCCATACCGGGAAAATGCCGTCCGGCAGAGAGTTCACAGAACTGATGGAGCGTCTGCACCGCATCCTCAATTCCCGGTTAGGTGCGGAAATCGACTTTGTGGTGAAAGGCTATGACAACAACACCCATAGCGTGGTAGCCAGTCGGCGGGATGCGATGCTCCGAAAGCGCCAGACTTTCTATATGGACACGGATGAACTGGGTGAGCACATGATCTACGAAGGGCGTGTGGTACAAGCCCGCGTAGTGGCCGTGGCCGAGAAGGTAATCCGTGTGGAGGTGTTCGGCGTTGAGTGTTCCATTGTGGCCCGCGGCCTCTCCTGGGAATGGATTGGAAACGCCAGAGAGCACTTCAGCGTCGGCGACCGGATTCTGGTACGTGTTCAGCGTATTCACCGTGAAGATCTGGAACACATTTCGATCCAGGTTGATGCGCGCAGTGTTTCCGCCACCAACAGCCGTGACAACCTCAAGAAGTGTATGCCGCAATGCCGCTATGCCGGCCGCGTGACTGATGTGCGGAATGGGGTGGTCTTCATTCGCTTGAACAACGGCGTGAATGCCATTGCCCATTCCTGCTATGATCTGCGCACACCCGGGAAGAAAGATGATGTCAGTTTTGCGGTGACCCGGCTGGATGAAGAGCAGGGTGTCGCTGTTGGGATTATTACCCGTATCATCAAACAACACCTGTAAAGGAGTTCATGTTCTATGAAACGTCTGAGACATATGGCGCTGGGCCTTGTACTCATATTGTCGCTGACGACCAGTGCCTTTGCTGCCGAAGTCCCGGAGAATCTGGTCGTGGAGAACCTCAACGGGCAGCAACGCATGGTCAAAACCTATGTTCTTGCCCCGGACGCCGACCCGGATACCCTCAAAGAGCCATCGTTTGATTACGATGGCTTTCACTATACCTGGGCCTATACCACCAAAGAGGAGCAACCCTACATGGACACCAAAACTGTGACGGAAACAGTCACCGTGGAAACGGCAAAGAATGATCTTTCACAGATTTTGGGGCAACTGGCACCCAGTATCGCCTACGATCAGGACGGCTACACCGGTGAACTGGCGTTGGATCATACTACACTGGTCACCGAGGCTGCCGGCTACACCACCAAATACAGCACTATCACCGATACCAAGGTGATTGGCAATCTTGACCGCAATGACATGAGTTATGTTCCGGCCACAACCACAAAGAACGGCAAAACGCTGTCACTGGTGGATGTGGAATGGCAGGTTACCGGCACTGATCTGGTCGGCGAGGCATTGGTCCCTTCCCGCTATCAAGCGGTAGCGACATACTCGGCTTCCAGCAGTTACAGTGTGGCCACCGGCTATGTGACCACCGCAGAATACAGCGGCGAGGTCACTGCAGCAGGAATCGAAAGTGTTACCTATACCGTGGTCTATACAGGCACCGAAATTGTGCCTGTCGATACTGAGCAGGACGGGACGCACTTCTCTCTGCCTGTTGGGATTGTACTCCCCGTTTCGGGTGGAATCCTGCTGGTTCTCCTGTTTGGTGTACTTGCCTTCTGGATGTTGAAACATCGGAAAAATGTCTACCTCTACATCCCTGATAGTCGCCCGAATGATTATAAACTGGTGGCCAAATTCCGTGTATCACCGGAGCAACCGGAAATTGACATCACCAACACGGATACTGGTACCAGTGAAACCGTCGCTGTTGAGATCAAGCGCCCACTTGCAAAAACACTGCTGGGTCAGGTCTTTACCGTACACCATGCTTTGGGGACACATCAGTATGAGGTCACACAGGACCGCCGGAATGACTGGCATGAATTCTTGTTAAAGGAGGATGAAGCCTTATGCGAAGCAGAAGAGCCCGCAGCATCTGCGGAATGATTTTGGCAGCGGCGCTGTTTACGATTCCCACCACAGCACAAGCGGCTGACTACAATTTCGAAACATCCGCCCCCAGCGACTACTATGACTCGACATCCTATGAAGATGTCTACGGCTCCCGGTACAACTACGGTGGTACCAACGTGGTAGATTACCAGATTCCTAACCTGGAATATGGCGTTCTGTCCACGACCCAGACGGGCATTATGGAAAAGGCTCCTCTCCCTGGGCTGCAGCAGACGGTAGTAACCAATACCGGCGGAGGCGGCTATGGTATCAGCGGAAACGGAACTACCGTGATTTTGCCGGGTGTATCGGACAGCGGAGCCTTTCTCCCCGGGCTTCCGGCTTACACCCAGCTGACAGATGACTTTCTCCTCTCCAACGGCGCCATCGGCAAAATCTCCATTCCTGCCATTGGCGTCAAGAACTACTACCTTTGGGAAGGCGCGACCACATCGAGCATGAACAAAGGACTGGGGCACTTTGCAACAACCAGTGTCTGGGATGGCAATGTGGGCCTATGCGGTCATAACCGTGGGGCTAAGTACATCATCGGCGCCATCAAGGATATGGATGTTGGCGATAAAGTAACCTACACCACCTCCGAAGGCACCCGTACCTATGAGGTTGTGACAATCAAGAAAATCCGGAGCGATGACTGGAGTATGCTGGAGGCCACCGCTGATAACCGCATCACCATGATTACCTGCGTGGCCGGCGATTACAGCCACCGCTGGTGCTTACAGGCGCGCGAGGTGAAGTAATCATGTGATTTGTTGAAAAAGCCCACCTTCAACCGTATAATGAAAATAAATCAATACATGAAGGGGGCTACACACGATGAGAAAACTCATTTCTGCAATTCTGTGTTTTTCTTTGGCCTTAGCATGTTCTATCTCTGCCTATGCAGTGAGCCAGAGTGAGGCCACAGAAGCAGCATCATATCTGCGAGAGAGAGGAGTGATGGTGGGAAACCAGAACGGAGATATGATGCTGGATTCTGGTTTGACCCGCACAGAACTGGCGGTTCTTCTTACGAGGATCACTGTCAATTCGGAGCATCTACAGGCCGAACAGAACCTCTATTCCGAAAAGTGTGACTTTACGGATGTTCCAGACTGGGCAAAAGTTTACGTTGGCTACTGCAGCTTCAACGGGATGATGGTAGGCTACGGCAATCATAAATTTGGAGCCGAAGATCCTGTAACACCGGCAGCAGCCTGCACAGTAATCCTTCGATACCTTGGCTACATGGAAAGTGATTGGAATTACGCAACTGCTTGCAACAAGGCCGTTGCGTTGGGACTTGCTCCGGAGGAACTTTCCTCCCAGGACACGGTTACACGCGGAGATATGGCAGTACTTCTTTACCGAGCGTTATTGGCAGATGGTAATGCAGATAATGGCACTCAGGAAGAATCCAGACCAGAGAGAACTGGACTTACCTACAATGCTGACGGTTCTATCAACTTACCGTCAGATGGATCACAGTACATTCCTCAATCCGGAGATGTGATTCGTTGTGATGACGGTTCCAACTATACGATTACCGATGTCAGCCGGTGGGACAAAAATATGTTTGCATCTGGCCCTGTCGGTGCGCTGCCTGAACCCACCTGTGACTGGTCGCTGCTTCCCCAACCGGAGCTGCCTGCACCGGAGACCCGCCATTACTCCATCAATGGTCAGGAATACCTTTTTGTGCGGAACCTCTATGAAACCAGGCGAATGCTCTATACGCTTTATAATGCCATCGGAAACAATCCGGAAACTTGGCAAAACGGTGCCCCGGTTCTGCACCCCAGCGGGAGCCCGAAGGTGACTATCAATCTCACCATTGCGGAGGATCTCAACCCCCAGGTGTTCTGGCCCTGGAGGGAAAGTGAAATCGTGAATCTGTTCAATTCCTGTCCGCCCGGAACCTACAGCATGGAGGTCTGGGACGTCTATAAAGACGGCGTGTTCCAGAAGACAGAGTACAACATCCATGTAAAATAAAACAATCATTTGAGTGGACAAAAGCGGTATGCGGTTGCATACCGCTTTTGTTATCCCTAAAAATCATCAAAGGAGGGATGCCCTGAGCTAAGAGTAACCGTTAGAGTTCATGGCCCCCTCCTGCCCATTTTTGGAGGAATGTCATGAAAAAACGACTGTTAACCACCTTCTTGGCCCTCATCATGGTTTTTTCGCTTTTGCCGACAGCCTCTTTTGCGGCAAGTTCTGTTGAGGAGGCTCTTGGCGAAATTGATATTTATAACGGCGGTAAAGAGCTGTCGTACCTGATGATCAATGGCCGTGTACGCACGCTCATCTACACCTATTACAACTATGTCAACAGCAAGGGAGAAACCAAGGAGATCCCGGCCTACTGTGTTAATCCCAATATTACCGGTGTTCCTCAAACTGTGGAGCCCGGAGAAAGCATTGAGTACCTGGCGGAAGAGAAAACATCCGATCCCAAAGTCCTGGGCATCGTCGCCAACGGGTATCCGACCCGTTCTCTTGCGGAACTGGGCCTTGAGAACAAGGAGCAGGGCTATTACGCTACGAAGATCGCTTTGTGGTGTTATCTCCTCAGTAACTGGGACATAAACAATCTCAAGGTAAATCCCAATTTGACTGGGGTGGAACTGCAGCGGGCCCAAAAGTTGCTTGCCGCCGCCAAGGATATTTACGCTCGCGGTACTTCGTGGACAGAAGTGCTGTCCCCAGAGGTGACTTGTACTCCGGATCGTGAAACCGCCTATCAGGTAACCATAGACGGCAAGCAGTACAAGCAGCAGGTCTTTACATTCTGGAGCAAAACCTGGGTCTGCGACTATGCGGTTGGAGTATCCTTCACTGATCCCGGCTCTGTTCCAGAAGGCACGCGGATTGTAGATATGAACAACCGTGACATTTCCACCATTACCACCGAAGCAACCGGTGACGGCTATGCCGGACAGTTCAAGGTACTGTATCCGCTGGAGAGCATCGCAGGCAAAACAGGAAGTGTCCAGCTTTCTTTCCGAACGGATGTCTACAAATATGCGGTCTATTATGCCATCTGCGCTGAAAAGGACAAATATGGAAATCTTCAAAACTATGTGGTCGATACGGACCCCACCACAACCATGAGCCTGTCTGCTTACAGCAATTATGCAGATGGCACCACCATCGAATATGAGACCGGCTTGCGTATCATCAAATATGAAACTGGTACAGAAATCCCCATCAGTGGTTGCCGTTTCGAGGTGATCGGACCTGATGGTGATAGTGTCGGTTCTTTTGTAACAAACGGCGACGGCCGCATCGAAATCCCCCTCTCGAAAGCGGGAAATTATACTGTCATTGAACGAGAGTCGGCATCCCACTACGTCATCAGTGAAGAGCCTGCTCAGAATGTCACCGTGGTCTACAATGAAGTGGCCGAGGTGACATTTTTTAATGATCCGTATGGAAGTTTACGGATTGAGAAAAAATCCGACACCGGCATGAATCTGCCAGGAGCGGTCATCACCATTACGCACATCGAGTCAGGCCAGACTTTCACCCAAACGACATCGAGTGCGGGCGTTGCCATCTTTGATGAAATCCCTCTGGGTGCCTATCGAATCCAGGAGGTCGCCGCACCGGTGGGCTGGAAACTGGATGATACCGTCTACACGGCCACTGTTGTTGCCGGAGAGACAACCACCATTCCCATCATCAATGAGGAATTGCCGGGCCTCCGGATCATCAAATATGACCGGAAAAACTATATGGCCATGCCTGATGTGACCTTTGAGATTTTTCGGGATGGAGTATCTCTGGGAAAATTCAGAACAGACCAGTTTGGTGAAATCCTGCTCACCAACGTGGAGCCGGGGACCTACCGTGCCGTAGAAGTGGACACCGGAGATGAAGGCTATATTTTGGACACCACTCCGCAGGAAGTGGAGCTGCAGGCTGGTGACGGCATCAAGGAATTGGTATTCTTCAATGATGTGAAGCCGGGACTGAAGCTCATTAAGGTCGATTCGGAAGATCCCTCCAAGGTTATCCCCAATGCGGTCTTTGAGATCAAATCCGTAGCAGGTGACTATGGCCCGGAGGAATTTGTGACCGATCAGAACGGCGAGATCGATCTCTCCCATCTCCCCGCCGGTGCTTATGTGGTCACTGAAAAATCCTGCGATGGCTATATCATCGACAATGCGCAGCGGATTATCCAGTTGGACCCCAATGAGGATGCGCAGTTTGTCTTTACCAACACCATTCGCCCCTCGCTCCAACTCATTAAATTGAGCGCGGATGGCAGCAGGCTGGCCGGCGTCACCTTCCGAATCGCGAAGATTGCGGACGGTTCTCACTATCTCGACCGCACCACCAATTCCAACGGCGAAATCCTGATTTCCGATTTGGACCCGGGCGTCTATTCCGTTCGTGAGACTGCTACTTTGGAGGACCACCTGCTTGACACCACCGAACATCATGTGGAGCTCTTCCCTGGGCAGACCAGCACCATCGTTCTGGAGAACGACCGCCGGCCTTCTCTGACTATTCACAAAGCAGACGCTGATACCGGCGAGCCGGTGGAAGGAGTCGTTTTCACGGTCAAGGCAGCCGACGGTAGCACTATCACCGAAGTTAAGACCGGCCCGGATGGAACTGCCAAACTTGAGAATCTGCTCCCCATCGTGTATGAAGTCATCGAGAAGAGCGTCCCCGAGCCCTATCTGCTGGACGCCCCCAGTCAGCTCATCACGCTCTATCCTAACAAAGACAGCGACATCTATTTTGAGAACCACAAAAAGCCGTCTTTGACCATTGAAAAGATCGACAGCATCACAGGCGACCCCATCAAGGGGGCCAAATTTGAAATTTGGTATGGCAGCAACAGCACAGAAACAGGCGAGTTGAACAACCTGGGCACCTACTATACCGATGCTGACGGCCGCATTGTTCTGGAGAATGTGAATGACGGCTGGTTTAAGGTCACTGAATTGGAGCCAGCCCCTGGATACCAGATTAAGGATCCGGCTACTCAGGAATGCTTTATTGAGGCAGGAACATCCAAAACTCTCATCTTCGAGAATACCCCACTCTCTGCGCTGATCGTCTACAAATACGATTCGGTGACTGGGCAACCTGTTTCAAACGCGGTGTTCCAAGTCAAATACCTGAGCGGCACCTCGGGTACCGGCGGAACGGTCATCGGGACCTATAAGACCAGTGTAAACGGCTCTTTCACGGTCACTGGCTTGAAGGCTGGCACCTACATCGTAGAGGAGCTGGCCAGTGACAGCGGCCATGTCATCGACACCGCACCCCAGACTGCCTACATCAGTGGTAAGGACCAGGATGTGGTGGAACTGTATTTTGGCAACAGCCCGAAGGGCAGCCTGCTCGTTAAGAAAATCGACAGCAAGACCCACAAGCCTTTGTCCGATGTGCAGTTCTTTGTCACGGAGAGCGATGGTACTGTCGTGGGTGATGGCAACGGCTATTTCACCACCGACTCTCAGGGCACCATCCTGATTGAAGGGATTGACCCCGGTACGACCCTGGTTGTCAAGGAAACCATCGCAAAGGATGGGTACCTTCTGGACGACACCCCCCAGACCGCGAAAATCCAGGCCGGTCAGACAGTCACTTTGGAGTTCCGCAATCAACCCAAGGGCGGCCTGATCATCAACAAGCTGGATTCTGTTACCCGTAAGCCGCTGGAAGGCGTGGAATTTGAAATCACCTACTCTGACGGCTCCTATGTGGATGCCGAAGGAGGTGCCTTGTCCAGCAAGGGCCTGTACCGTACAGATAAGAACGGACAGATCATTCTATCCGAGCTCACCGGGACAGTGGTCGTGACGGAAACAAAGACTATCGACGGCTACACCATTCATGAGGAAACCCGTACCCAGACCGTTGTGATCAATCCTGGGGATACTCAGACCATAACGGTTTATAACGACCCCATTGGCGGAGTGGAAATCATCAAGGTCAACGCCAGTAAAACTTCTGAGCGGATTCCCGATACGACCTTTGAGATCCGGCGGATGGATGATGCTCTGGTGGACACCATTACCACCGATGACAACGGAAGAGCATTCCTTGCATTGGAAGATGGCTCATACTATGCGCTGGAGATCGAGGCAAATCCCGATTTCGTCTTGGATGACACTCCCCACTATTTTGAAGTCAAGGATGGCAAGGTGACGAGCCTGCGCCTGACCAATGCGGCGAAGTCCGGAATCCTGATCCATAAGGTGGATACCAACGGTGAAGGTATCTATGGCGTTAAGTTCCTCCTCTATGACGAGGATCGCAACCCCATCGGTGAGTTTACCAGCGATGATAACGGCTATGTCTATATCACCGCTGAGGACCTCCCGGATGGCGCCAACACCAGCGGCCGCTTTTATCTGCGGGAGTTGGAAGCTGCGGAGGGCTACATTCTGGACAAGGAATACAAGACCGTTTATGTCCGGCCCGGCCGCACAGCGGAGATTGAGTGGGTCAATGAGGCCATTACCGGCCAGATCCAGATCTACAAGTATGCTGCCGAGTACAATGAAGTGACTGGGACGCCGGCTGGTACTCCGCTCCAGGGCGCCGTCTATGAGATTAGCAATGCGCGGACCGGTAAGGTGGTCGATTACATCACCACAGATGCCAGAGGCGTTGCAGCATCCAAGCCCCTGCCCCTCACCAGGTATAAAATCGTAGAGGTGACCGCACCGGCCTATTGGCAGGTCGATCCCACAGTCCACGATGTGACCTTGGAATATGCGGGTCAGATCATTAAGATTTCCGCCTATGATAAGCCCTCCAACCTGGGTGTCACCATTACTAAGCGCGGAAATACCGAAGTCTTGGCTGGACAGTCCATGCGTTATGACCTGACAGTAGCCAACACTTCCAATGTGCCCCTTGAAAACTTCTACTGGCACGACAAGATTCCTTATGATGTGGCCCGGGCCACTACGCTGACCACCGGAACCTACAGCGCCCGGCTCAACTACCGGATTCTCTATAAAACCAACTATCAGAGCAGCTACCAGGTGCTGGCCTCTAATCTTCTGACCAGCAACAACTATTCCTTCGCCTTGAACGCAATTCCCATGCAGGCCGGCGAGGTTGTGACGGACATCTACTTTGATTTTGGTAAGGTGCCGGTTGGATTCCAGTCCACCACAGGCCCCACATTGAGCGTTATCATCAACGGAAATACGGTCAACGGCTATCAACTGGTCAACCGAGCCGATGTGGGCGGCAAGTACCAGGGAACCTGGCAAACCGCACAGTCCAGCTGGGTTACCATCGTTCGCAAGTACACTACGACACCTGACCTGCCCAAGACAGGTTATTAACATCGCTAAAGGGGCGGCCCCATCTAAGGGGCCGCCCTTTTGTAATTAAGATGCTATCTGTTTGTAGACAGTCCCTGCTCAAGATTATGGAGGTTTCAATGCAACAGACTCATTCCTCGTTTGATGTGTTTTCACGCACTTGCCAACTCTTCCACTCACGTCATTTTGAATGCTTGAGTGGCTATCTGCTTCATGTGTTCTGGAGCCGAGGCTTGTTGCCTGAGATTCAGGAGCACCATCTTTCGCTGATTTCCAGCGCGTCATCCCTGCACGACATTGGGAAATGTGTGTTATCTGAACAGATCGTGAACAGCACAACCAAACTTTCTCCGCTCGAATATGAGATTATGAAGCAGCACACCACGCTTGGTGCAATGATGATCGACAAGGCACTGCCGGAATCGTTCGACCCACACTTCCGGGCATACGCTACGGAAATCGCACTCTACCACCATGAACGTTGGGATGGCCGTGGATATCCTGCAGGTCTGAAAGGCGCAGAGATTCCAACCTATGTCCAAGTTGTTGGTATCGCAGATGCCTATGATGCGCTTCGGACATCTCGTTCATACCGCCCTGCACTTCCCCATCAGAAAGCAGTGGAGTTGATTGTTTCAGGCAACTGTGGCGAATTTGCTCCTCAAATCATGGCTGAATTTATTGCTGCCATTGATACGGCCAACTGCGAGATCTATGAGGAGGATAGTTTATGAGAGAAGAACGGAACGGCCTGGACGATACATTATCGGTTGCGTCTACAAGCGCCAGCGTTGTGAAAGGAGCTGTAAAAACCGGAAAGGCAATCGCCGCGGCGACAAAGGGCGCTTCGGTCGGAGGCCCTTATGGTGCTGTAGCCGGAGCTGTCTGGGGTGCCAGAAAACACCTTGGTACGATTGCAATTGTGCTCGTTGTAATTCTGCTGCTGCCGGTGCTTTTCATTGTCATGCTCCCCTCCATCATTTTTGGCAGTTTGTTCGGCGGCGGCACAGATGGGACTACCGAGCCAATCATGAACGACAATGCCGCCATTATTGAGAACAACAATGAGATTGCTTTTGCCATCAACCAAATTCTTGGCGAAGGGATTGACGATGTAACACAACGGATTGCAGATGACTTTTCTCAAACCAGTGGTGATAACTATGAGATCATCAATCCCTATGCTGACGACATGGTGAGCAACACCAACGCCTTTATTGGTCAATACTGTGCCGCAAAGAATGAAGACTGGGAGAACATATCCCTGTCAGACCTGGAACAGACATTACGCGCCGAAATCAGTGATCTATATACATTTTCGCGCACCAGTGAAACGCGCACCATTCCAGATGATCCAGATACAGAAGAGGACGAGAGCGGCACCGAAACCTGGTACATCTACACCATTGTCTATCAAGGTGAGGAGCATTTTGCGGATGAGATATTCCATCTTACAGATGAACAAAAAGAGCTTGCCGACAACTATGCGCAGAATCTCAGTTTGTTTCTTGGAGATGGGATGTTCCAGTCTACCACCGGAAATGTCATCCCATCCTTGGGTGATGTCCGTTTCTCTAATGGTGCTGTTGAGGTCGTCTACTACAATCAATACGATGAACGATATGCCAACAAACCATACGGCACCGATAATATCGGCGGTTACGGCTGTGGCCCCACATCTATGGCCATTGTGGTATCGTCGCTGACAGATGATATTGTAGATCCCATTGAGATGGCTAAGTGGTCCTATGACAACGGCTACTGGTGCAGCAAGAGTGGCTCATATCATGCGCTTATTCCTGCGGCAGCAAAGGAATGGGGCCTTCCGGTGGAAGGCTGTTCAGCATCAGAACCCCAGCGAATTGTAGATGCGTTAGCCGAGGGCAAACTGGTGGTAGCCTTGATGACCAAAGGACACTTCACCAGCAGCGGCCATTTCATAGTCCTGCGAGGTGTAGAGGACGAAAAGATATTAGTGGCAGATCCTGCAAGTACCACCCGCAGCCAGAAATCATGGGATTTGTCCATCATTGTCGGTGAGGCCAGTAAAAGTGCCGCTGCCGGCGGCCCCTTCTGGATCATTGGCTGAGAAAATCCCGTATAGCAGTCGCCTGCGCTGCTATACGGGATTTTTCTTATATGTAGACCGTGTTTTATGGAGGGCAATTTTATTGTTTACAAAAAGTTCAATTTTCACCGGGCTCAAATCGCTGTTTTGCGGTGCGTATTAAAGGAGAAGAGTAAATGAATGAATCAGCCTTAACATCTACCCGAAAGCTATACGCCTTCCTGCGCGCCTGCGGGGGAAACTGGCGCAATACAATACATGTCACTGCTCAGGAAGGACACAACGGCTGGCTGCTGGCCGCAGATAGTGATGGGAAACCCTTAGTGGTGAACGTGGATGCATTTCAAAATCAAATACAGGAGCAGATTGATACCAGCGAGTGCAGGGGTACTTTAACGGCGGCAGCCTTTGAAGATATTTTCGCGCGATACCTTCTCTGGCAATTTCCTGATGCTAATGGCCACTTCACAGAAGCATTGAATCTGTTGTCCAACCAAATCTAATCGTACTGGAGGGATTTATTTCATGAAACGAGTCAATATTAAGTGTCCGTATTGTGGGGCACGCGCCTATCTCCGGCCTGCCTCTGTTGTCTATGGGGAGCGGGCTCTCCCTGGGGGCAAACTCTATGTTTGCGGCAATTACCCTGCCTGCGATTCCTATGTGGCTGCCCACCAGAGCACTCAGTTACCTATGGGGACCTTAGCCAACAAGAATCTTCGCCGTGAACGTCAAGCGGCTCATGCATCATTCAATCAATTATGGAAAAGTGGCTTGATGACAAAGCGCCAGGCCTACCTCTGGCTCCAGGCCAAGTTGGATCTTCCGGAGTGTGAAGCGCATATTGCCAAGTTTTCTGAGGGCCGATGCCATCTTGTAATTGATCTGTGTGAGCAGTTTCTTGGTGCTCAACGGCGGGTGGCTTAGAGAGGAAAATCCCATGAAGATCAATCAACCTCTCACCCCGGAACAGCAGAGCATGGTGGAACAGAATACGGCACTGATTCACTGGACAATTCAAAAATACATTGATGTCAACGAGGCCATTTGCGGGCTGGGGTATGAAGATTTATTCCAGGAGGGAGCTCTGGCGCTATGCTATGCTGCTACCACTTACCGAACCGGCGGAACACAATTCCAGACCTATGCTGTTACCGTCATTCGGAATCATCTGCTGGACTACTGTCAGCGTATTGTGACGCTGTGTAGAAATATGCCGATTTGCTCTCTTGACACCTCGCATGGCGAAGACAGACCGCCTCCGGTCAAGGAATCCAAAATTGCCCGGGACGATACAGAGAAGTGGGTCGCAAGAATCTATTTGTCACAGTTGCTGGAGCATGGAAAACGTCATTACAAAGGAGTCGCCAAATTAGGGATTGAGGCAATGGAACTGAAGATCAAGGGATACAGCGGTGCGGACATTGCCCGCCTATATCACACAAAGCCTACCCATGTGGGTGCCTGGATTTCCCGAGCGTCCGAAAAACTGCGGCAGGATGCCATGAATGGCGAGTTGGTGTCTTCCGGGAATCTTGAAAATTCTGCCTAATTTTTGTAGAAGAAGTTTATAATATAAGGAGGAACTTGCTATGGAAAAACGCACCTATTACACAGCAGTCGGTCGTTTTGTCAAACAGCATGACGCAGATGGAAATACATACCCTGTTGTCTATGTTAGCAAGCGTGAAAACATGCTGGATCTCCAAGAGATGGCTGTATGGACAGCCTTAAATTGGCGGCTTGCCGACTTCCGCCAGTTGGAATATAAATATGACCCTCTCGCCAAAGAACTGCATTTGCTGGAGCAGCGCACTTTGGAGAATTGCCTTCATCGGTTGGAGGTACGAGGTTTGGTAGCCTCTGGAAGCGGCGAGAGTGATCTGGATGCTCTGTATGATCTTCTCGGTGGATTGTATGTAGTTCCGATCTCTGAAAGTTTCCCGTTGCGTGTGGCCACCTTTCTGAAACTGACGCTGAGAGATGGAGTACCATTCTCTACTGCGAGATGTCTGTTCCAACGGCGGAAATTGAGCGAATATGAAAAGCGGGTAATGTCGCTTTCCAAAAAGGCGCTACTCTCTACGGCGGAACTGATCAAATGCGTGGAGGTAGGTATCTCTGACTTCACATCCGGCGACCAGGTCATCGATGCTCTTTATGATGACGATGATACTACCAGTGAAAACATCCAGTACCAGATGCTCCATGCAAGCAGCCGGGCGCCGGTTACACTGGCAGTCGCAAATCTGTGCCTCGGGAAACAAATCATTTTCGAGAGGGTGTAAGCAATGCAGCAGTTCAAACATTGGCCCACTGCCCTTCAGCGAAGATGGCTTTTGTCCTGGGCAGCGGGTGGGGCTTTCTTGGTAATCGGAGTTGCCGTATTTTTTGCATTAGATGATCAGGCCCTGCTGGTCATCAGCATCCTGCTAACAACCTGCGTTGTTCTGCGCTGCCTCTCCTTTTACCGGACTGTGTTGACCGGAAACTATGAGGTTATATCTGGTGTCTGTGTCGGACTGGGACACGCTGGACTCAAACGATATCGTAAAGTTCGGATGCTTCTTACCGATGGCACAGAATGTGAGGTAGCGTTAGATAAGCGGATCTCTCTGCGTATTGGGAACTGCTACCAACTCTACTTTCGTACCACTCATGATTCCGAAAAGGTATCGCTTCCGGGTCAAGCGCTGATGGATAGCCAATTTTTGGCTCTTTCAGATCTGGGTGAGTACCATTGTGACGAAAATTCTCAATGCAACCTGCAGAAAACAGAGTAGCCTTGATGTGTTTTATTTATAGAAAAACAAATTCAAAGTAACTTCATTTGGTACGAAGAAAGGAGTTTCCCCTATGGGCAAGAGATGGAACGATCCTAAAATCAGTCAGATTACTCTCCCCGACCCCAGCGACCAAGACCCGCATCCTCGGATTCAGGTAAACGGCCGCGGCATTCACGCCGGTGAAACCTTTACGGCACTCTTTCCAGATGGTTGGCATGAGATTACCCTGGAGGTGAGCTGGGACACCACCGGGCCAGCCTGTTGGTACATCTCTGACCCGGGGTTTTCCGGTATTTGCCCTGTTGGCCTTTTTGTCCGGCGCTAATAACCCACCCTACCGCAAGATGTCGTATCAATAATCCGCCCAGGCACACTATATATAGTATATAACGGCTTGACAAAATCAATATATAGTGGTACACTAACCATGTAATTGATTCTTTGTGCGCGCCTCATTCTGAGGGTAGGCTATGATAACAGCCTATGAGCGAGTGATCTCGCATTGCACACGTTTGTCAGGTTTGTACGCAAGTGCCAGTGGCATGACTATGCCCCTTCAAGGGGATCTGTCTGCTTTCTGGCGCTTTTTATATATATTTATAGTAAGGCCATTGGGCAGAAAGGAGTGTTATGGCTCAAGCGATTTCTTTTGGCCGGGTTGTAACTGGTCTTGAACTGAAAACCAGCGTGAAGAATAACCCTTATGTGATTTTTTCTCTTGCCGAGCACATCGGTTTTGGAGAATCGGCACGTACCCAATACATTCAAGTATGGGCTTGGGGACATCTGGCACATCAGCTGGTGAAATGCAATGTGGCGAAAGATAGCAGCATCTGGGTATCCGGCTTTCTGGAGTTGACCGACTATACCAGCAAAGACCGTGACGCCAAAGACAAGCGATTGAAGCTCACATTGAAAGACTGGGGATTCCTTCCCGGCACAGCACGATCCAAGCAGAAACCCGAATCTCAAACCGGCGCATCAAATGCGTCCACTACTGATGCACCCGCAGCCAAAGTCATTGACGGTGAGCGGGACGAACTGCCGGAGTAAAACTCCGGACAACACAAAGAGGCACGATACTTAAATGATTCAGAGATGATCTGGACATTGGGTATCGTGCCTCTTTTTTTGTTTTCCAAGAAAAAGAAAGGTGGTTTGCAATATGAAGCGACACGCCTCCCTATGGGGAAGCATTTCTATCCTGACTGGCGTTGTTGTGGGCATTACGGCTCTTGTCCGTGGGCCACACTTTATCCCAATGATTCTTCTGGCATTTGCCGTATGGGGTGTATGGGCTGTTCTAACACAGTGCGTACCCTATTGGCACACCGAGCGTATCAAGCGTGAACAGGCAAAAGAGGCTCGAAGCGTTCAAGAGGAAATTGCAACGGCGGATGTGCCGAGCCTTGATGTTGCCCAGACGCTGCTGCGCCATGTGAACTACCGCATTTCTGCGTACCTGCGGTCTTCCTATCCAAATGCGCGCTGGGAATGGGCCATCCATAATCCCGCGCTTTTAGCAATCCAGGGAGGCATTGGCCGTATCCGCATTTTTGGAGTCGATGACTACGAATATGCGGATGTAGAACTGGATCGGCAGGGCAAACTTGCTTGTTCCCTGGTTCGCCGGATGGCTACTGAGCAGTTACCTGACGGATCAGCCCAAGACTCTTCGGGAATGATACTTGATCCGCGAGTCTGGTATGACCAGCAAGGCCGTCAGGTACTGTCGATTCTGATTGCGGATCTGGATTCCAGAGGCTATAAACAACTGACGCTCAACGAGGATGGAAGTATCTGCACCGCGCTGGATGGTTCGGATGAAGAAACACTCCAGAGCACATTCAGCACTTTCCCGCCTAAGGTCTACTGGCCTCAGTTGGCAAAAGTTCTTGAACAGGAAGGACTTGCCGCAACGGTACAGGCAGACTGCGTATCTGTTGCCTGGTAATTCCCCAGAAAGGAGCGAGAAACTGTAATGAAAACCGGACGCACAATCCAAGAGATGGCTGCTGAAATTATGCGGCAAAGCCAGGCAAAAGAGGATTATCTGGTAAACACCGGCAGCCTTGCTATGGAGGTATGGGACAAAAACCCTATGCTTCATCTTCGTGATGCGAACGGTGTGGAACTGGTAGAGCCCTTGGAAATCCAGAGTACTGCCCATCAGCAGCTCGGTGATTACCTGGATATTCCCAGGAAGTACTATCGACGGATGCTGGGAGAGGACGCGAATCTGTTGGCCTATAACGTCAACAGTTGGCTCCAGCGGAATCCGGAACAGAGAATGATCCGGACTATGGACGGCCGCGCCCGCGCCTTTCTGAGCAACCGCTACCGTCGCATTGACAACCTGGACATTGCCAATATCACGCTGCCCATCATTGGGGAGATGAAGGATGCAATCTATGCGTCCTGTGAGTTGACGGAAGACTACATGTATATCAAGGTCGTGAATCCCCGGCTCACTGCCGAGGTCGTGCCTGGCGATGTGGTTCAGGGTGGTGTCATTATCACTAACAGCGAAACCGGACAGGGCTCTGTATGTGTCCAGCCCCTTGTCTACCGCTTGGTGTGCTCTAATGGCATGGTTGTTAATGACGCAAAGACCCGGCGTTACCATGTGGGCCGTGTCACCAGCACAGATGATGATTTTCAGATTTATTCCCAGGAAACCCTGGACGCTGACGATAAGGCCTTTGTCCTCAAACTGCAGGATACAGTAAAGGCAGCAGTGGACGAGGCAAAGTTTGCTACTGTGCTGGACAAGATGCGCCAGAGCAAGGATGCCAAACTGAACACGGCAGATATTCCCAATGTGGTCAAACTGGCCAGTTCCAGTTTCAAGATCACCGAGTCTGAAAGTGCCGGTGTTCTTCAACACCTGATTGAGGGCGGCGACCTTACTCTCTATGGTCTGGCAAATGCTGTGACCCGTTACAGCCAGGACGTTGAAAGCTATGACCGAGCAACCAAACTGGAGGAGATCGGCTATCAGGTTATGACCATGTCTCCCAGGCAGTTCCAGGCAATCAACCAGATGCAAATGGTTGACCTGGCCGCGTAATTCCAAAACATTAAAAATTTATTTGGAGGTTTAATTATGAATAACTCTATGAACAATGAGTCCCTCGTCGAGCGGAATGCTTTCATTATCCCCGAAATCGCTGACAGCAAGTTTTCCAGCGCTGAACTGGCGGATGATATGGACGGCCTGCAGCTGTCTTTCCAGCGGGCGAAGATCCCTGGCGGCGGCGTACTGCAGTTCGAGATGCCCGGCGATGACCCGGAGAATCCCGACTACGAAGCGACGCTGGAGGGTGTCATTCTTTTCAATCATTCCGCCAATTCCTATTGGCCGGCGGGCAGTGAGTACGATGACAATACGCCCCCTCAGTGTCAGTCCGTAGATGGCAAAATGGGCTACGGTGATCCGGGTGGAATCTGCGAAACCTGCGTGAACAATCGCTTCGGCAGCGACCCCAAGGGGAACGGAAAAGCCTGTAAGAATATGCGGATGCTGTACCTGCTCCGCAGCGGCGAGATGCTTCCCATCCAGGTTTCTCTGCCTCCCACGAGCATCCGTCCGTATACCAATTTTGTGAACTCTGCGTTCCTGCTTCGCGGGCGCCGTGTCTGCTCCGGCCTGGTGCAGATTGGCCTTCGGAAAGTTTCCAGCAATGGCTTCACTTACAGTGTGGCAACCTTCAAAAAGCTGCGTGACTTTGAGGGCGAGGAACTGGTTCGAGTCTGCGCCTATGCTGATTCCTTCCGTGACCAGATTAAAGAGCGCCTTGCTGACCAGGCCAGTCAGCATGAAGCACAGGCTGGCGATGGTGTCGTTATGAATGCGGCCCCCAAGGCGCTGCCTGACAACGGTGACCATTTTGAGATTGGCGGGGTAATCGACGGCGAACGGGATCGCTTGCCGGCCTGATTTGCCTCCGGCCCCTCACAATGCCCCTCCAGGAGCGGAAGCAGTCAATGCAGTGGAACACACTCCTGTGTCAGAGGCTTTATCCCCAGAACAGCGTCAGTTTGCCGCCGAACAGCACAATCTGATCTATGCATTTCTCAAAGAGAAAGGACTGTACCACGAAGAATATTATGACATAGCAGCCCTCGGTTATTTGCAGGCAGTCAAGCGCTACCTTACCCAGCCGGCCTTGCGGCAGTATGCGTTTTCCACGATTGCCTGGAGTGCCATGCGACAAAGCATCGCAGCCTTCCACCGCTCCGAGGAGCGGCGGAAGGCTGCTGAGTGCGCTTTTGTTGAGCGCCTACCGATGGCCACAAATGCTTGGGATGAACTGGAGCGCAGCCTCATATTACATGACCTTGCCATTGCCTCCAGCCGTGAGCAGTACGCTGTTACACGACTGCGACTGCAAGGCTATTCCATCCGCGAGGCTGCACTTGCCCAGGGGATTTCTCCTAAGCGCGCTCGTAAATTGCTCAAAGAACTTTATCGGGTCTACTTGGCCCTAACAACAACTGCCGCTGATACGGCAGATACAGAAGGGAGTTTTTGAAATGTCGGATAAGAAGACCACGATCATGCGCGGTGTACTGGTGTACCCCATCACAATCGGCGAATGCGCTCTGATTTACCACCACGGCCAGTTCATCCGCACCTCTACCGTCGTGGCAATTCACTATGACGCACCCGACGCGATGCGGTTTGAAACCTTGAATACCCACTACACGCTGCTCTTGGGCCCTGCTCCGCAGACGACGGCCTGCCCAACCATGTTGATGCCGGCCGCTGCCTGAAGAAGTTCCCAGCCCAGGTTTAATGGCTCATAGCAGCCACGCTGCAAGGGGCGCATTGTAGACACAAGTTGTTCTGCAATGCGCCCCTTTTTCTTTTTTATGGAGGAAAATCTATGGAAACTACAGTGAAACAGGTGTCCCCCAAAGACCAAATTCCCTATCATTGTCGGCTCTGTGGAGCCTGTTGCCGCGATTTAGAAGATCAACTGATGTTGGAACCACTGGATGCTTACCGGTTGGGCCAGCACCTGCGGAAAATGGGTGAGCAGATAGATATTGAAGATGTCTATGCGAAATACGCTCATGCTGAAATACTTGCAGAGGGATGCCCTGTTTTTTTGGTAAACACGGTTGGAGTAAATCACTCCTGTGCGTTTCTGAAGGAGAATCGCTGTGCGATATATGCTGCCCGTCCTCGGGCGTGCAGAATGTATCCTTTTTCCGTAATCCCAAGTCAGGCAGGAAAACGGTTCCAGTACTATCAGTGTTTAGACGCTCATTCGGATCACTTCTCTGGTGAGAATGTCTGCGCCCGTGATTGGATCCGAGAGAATCTTAACTCAGAAGATCGAATTTTTCTGGAAAAAGAAGCTGGGTACATGGCCAGACTTGGCAATCTCCTGCACCGAGCAGGCCTGAACCGGCAAAAGGAATGGCTATTCTCAATTCTATTCTACCGCTACTACAACTACGACCTGGAGCAACCGTTTCTCGCGCAGTATGAGCGAAACCATAAGGAATTGTTGAATCGGCTCAGTCGTAATGTCCAAAAGGAGATGTAAGAGAATGTATGTGCTTGAACATAACATTTCCCAAAGCAACAGTACCCGGCGGAGCCATCATTGGCAGGCCTATGGATTCTGTGGGAATGGAAAACTGCTGGAGAAAATCTGTGCGGCCCAACCTGATTCCAAACACTGGCGGGTTGTAAAAGCGGCTGGCACCTGTACGGATGCACTGCGCTATTGTAGCGCTCAGGCGTATGGTAAGGCAGGCTGATTTATGATGCTCGCGGGAAAGGATTTTTTATGAAGCAGTCAGAAGCAACTGTACGATACACCAAGTCACAGATTACTGATATGGAGCGGGAGATTCAATCCCTGCTTGGAGAATCGTCGTACACAGTCAGTCGGCGCCCCTGCCGTGGTAAATACCGCGGTAAAAACGATTATGTTATGGAATTCAGCAGTGGGCGTAAGCTCTTTATCAGTATGGGATACTCCAACTATGCCGCCAAACTTAAAGAAAATTTGGATGCCCTTCGTAACTTCCGTAAGCATCAGGCAGAGTATAGTGCCCGGATCAAGGAGGCGCTGCTTCAGAAAACCGATTGCTATGTAAACGCCGAGGTAGGGCTGGCTCCGATCAGCGTGGATGAGATCATGGCGGTGTATGCCGTAGTGATCCTTACAATGTCTACTGGTATCAAGATGATATATCGGGAAACGTCCATGCACTATTGCCTCATCGGTTACGACCATGAATGGTGCGCATTTGATAAATGCCTGAAGCATCTTCTGGAGGATGCCTGCGGTGAAATGAAGTACACTCACCTTCTTCAGAGTGATGATGGGCCAACCAAGATACAGAAAGGAGCTTAACCAATGAACGACAATCAATCGGTAGTTCTTGATGCTGCCGGTGTGAACGACTGGTGCCGCTGTGAAAAACCAGAGGATACATTTTGGGAGAGAGCCAATCTTTATAGCAAGTACTTTGTCCCGGACGGTTGGGACCTCCAGTACAAAGTGCTCAAACAGCCTGATACAAAACGAGTTCTGTATTTGACCGGCTGGTGTATGCAATGCCGGGGTAAAATGCGCTCCGGGGTGTCAATTCCTAATGAACTGACGGGAGCTTCCCTTTTGGAGTATATCTACACACAAATGCGGCAGTATCGACCCTATTCAGTAGGCTTCCAGGAAACAGGAGAATATGACCGCCACTATCCTGAACGCTCCAGATGGTACCGAAAGCAGGACAACATGAATTTCGTTCGGTTCAATGAACAATTCATCGGGCTCTTTCACAAGGAGGATCAGCCGGCAGTTCGAAACTGGGTGACAGCACAGCATGGAGAGGAAGAATACACAAATCCCAAGCGGGACCGCAAAAGTACGCTGTTTCAGGCCATGCTGGACCGAGCGCGCGCCGATGGCAGTGTGTCCGCCATTGAGCCAATTTGGGACTACTACCTCCCAAATCGAGAGGAACCCGAATCCCATGACCAGGATACTTATCTGACCGATTACCGCTTTGACATTTCTCCGCAAATCTCATTTGGATCGAGTGAGGGTATCTATGTGGATGTGTACCTGGATGGAAAGTTTGATGATTCCGGGGTTAAGCGGACCAGCATTGGTGTATTCAAAACGCTTCGTACCGACCCGGAGGCCTGTCGGCTAATGGGTGAGCTGTGCGGAGTCCTCATGTACCACGGCTCCCTCTATGTAGACAAAGAGATCCACCGATATACCCCGCAGGAGGAACTCAAAGCAGAATACCGTCGCAGGTTAGAGCAAGAACGAAGGAAACAGGAGGCGCAGCAATGAATTTCTTTGAAACAAATATGGGTAAAAATTTCTTTCAGGCCCAGGTACCCAAGTTGGTTGGTGCTCTGACAGAAATTGCACAGACATTGCGCACACCTAAACCAGTTTTTCAAATTCAGGCAGAGATTCCATCTGATTTTTTGGCTCGCCTGTATCATGGAGATTTTGACGCATCCTATGTTGCAGATAGTCCGGAGGTAACGGCCTGTACCCAGAAAATCATGCAGTTCCAGGAAGAATTCTACAAAGACCTTCCACTACGCACACGGGAGCAAATTGAGGATTACCGCACCCTGTTGGATGAACGGTGTATTAGGCAGTCGGAGCAGGCTTTTGCCGCTGGTTTTCGCTGTGCAATGACTATGCTGGCTGCCGGGCTTGCTGCTCCCACTCTTGATGGTACAAAGGAATTGTCAAAATGAGAACCGAACAGATCGACAATATCGAGTCCATAGATCTATCGACCGTCACATTGTCAGAACTTCGCTGGCAATTTGGCACCGGCATTTCCATTTCCAAAGGATCCGGCAGGGATAAGACATATTCTTATCGCTGTGGCGTGATGACAGACCTCGGGGACATAAAGGAAGAAATCTGGTACCAGATTGTAAGCCACATTGTTAAGCGCAACCATGAAGAAGAAATTGTGGATGCGCTGTTTACCTGGCACAAGGAACACAACTACCTAAGCAATACAAACGCCCAGCTGCGCTGCGAGGCACTGCAAAGTTACGCAAGCCGGTTATGGGAATTGCCACAGTGGGTGGATTACATTCCGTTCAATCGCAGATTCTTCCCGCAAGTATTAGAAGGCGCTCACATCGTTACAGTAGTCACTTCTTGCTGCGGAAAACCGGGTGAGGTTACCCAGGAGCGAATTGAGCGTGCATGGTGCGGCCAAATTTCCTGCCCGCACTGCGGCCGTTGGAGTTCTTTTGTAATATGCGGTTCTGAGGCTGCCCCACCCTGGGACGAGTTCCTTCTGCCCATCACAGAGAATAGTTAGGAGGTTATTCCATGCGACACTATGTACTTCAGGTAAAGGCCACAGAAATTCCGCCTTCTCATTACCTTAAATGCACCCAGTATCCCCACTATAACGAGGTAGAACACCCTGATGAAAAGATTCAGCGGTTCCTTCTATGGGCACACAAGACGGGCCTTCTGGCCGTCTGGGGCCCCAGGCGTTTTGTGTTATCAACAGATGGGGTGTCCAAGTTTCTGACCCCCAGATTTTCGGATTATCAGAGGGCTGTGCAAGCGCTCTCCGCTGTTACCGTGGATGAATTCATTGCAAAAGACGGTATGCTGCAAGACCTTCAGGAGGGCTTGCAGCACACCATCGCTGCACCGCAACCCTGGTACATCGTGCTGGAGGGCAGAAAAGAGCCCATGCCATTTGAACGATTCTTGCGCGTGGCGCTGCCGGGCCAGGAATACTTCATCGGCGGTGCAGTTTTCACATTCTGCGACTGAATCTATTTAATCAAGAAGGAAGGAGAATGAATCATAATGGAATACCGTGACATCTACAAAGCGTTGGAGCATCGCTGGAAAACAACAGCGGGGTTTCGTTTTCTTGACTTCAGCGGCTGGCGCCAGCCTCAAAGTGTGTTGGGACACCGCTCGCGGCTCATGGTAGTGATTGAAGATCAGACCACCATGCGCCGTATCTGTATTTCTCACAAAGACGGGCCTATGATCATCACCTATGCCCCTATCAATGGCGATGGCCAGCACCACAGCCAGCCTGTAAGTATCAGCTGTAAAAACGAAGCAGATGCAGCCAGAGCACTGGAACAACTCTTTGTTCAGTTGGATCAGGCTGCCTGATGAATGGAGGAAGTAGAAACTATGCTTTATCGCGGGAAAGAAGTATTAACGCAAGACACCTTTTCTTATGCGTCGGCGAAACCTGGCGACTATGTGGAAGAGGCGGTTGTGGATGATGCGATGGACTGTTTGCCGCCAGCCTGCATGAGTAGTTGCTGTGCACAGATGGGAGAGCCGTATTCACACCGTATGGACCCGGATACGGGCAGATGGCGGGCCACCTATCACACCTTCAAGCGGTGTTTGGATACCAAGGATGTGTGGGAATACTGCGGCAAATGCTTCTGCGGCGAGAATGTCGAGCGCGGGCATGAGCCTGTATATGGATAAGAACTGAGGTGAATTACATGAGTTTTAGGACTTGGCACAATTACGGCTTTGGACTGTGCGTAGACAAGATTTCGGATGTACCTCTCGAAAGGGTTCGTGCATTGCTTCAGCTCGCCCCAGGACTGGAAAAGGAGATTGAAGAAACCGCGAGGGAGCTGGGTTACGCTGATCTTGATACCTATTTGCGCTGCTCCCTACGGGACGAGCCCACGGACACAATCTCTTCCATGCTGCGGGAAACTATTTTAGCGGCAGAAGGACTTGAACTCTGTACCTGCAGGAACTATGAGGACGAGTGTTTCCTAATCTATCAGCCCAGTTACCCCTGGCAGATGAACGCTCAGGATCTTGAGTTGACGGAAGAATCCCTTACAAAGATCTTCGGAGAGTATGTGAGGGTTCTTACAGATGACGAGATACCGCTTGAATACCAGGAGGTAGAAAACGGCGGCTGAAAGATTGCCCTCTTATCTGTTCTCTAATTCTACTGTGGGCTGTTTTAAGGCAGTCGCAGTCACCATGCGCCCGAAGGAGATCTACTGAGTCTCCTTCGGGCCCTTCTATTTTTATGGAAAGGGAGTTGCACATGAATCTATTGGAAAAGTTTGAAGCGGTGGAAGTAACACCCGGTCACTGTATCAGTCCAGAGGACAAACTCTATTGTGAGCGGCATCAGGCAGCTTATGAGGCTGCGCTCCAGGGCGTACAAGAACTGGTGTTTTTCTGGGAAGATCTTCGGAAGAACCAACAAGAACTATTGGGAGAAGGACAAGATTCGGCTGGCAATGATCTGACATACCTGGCCTTCCGCAACGGGCTATCTATTACAGATACAAGCCTCTTAAATCACATAGAGGGGTTACATCAAACACTGATTCTGAACATCACACACCATTTCAATACTGTCTACAACATGACCTTATCTCAAAGTGAAATAGAGGAAAAATTACTTCCGCAAGAGCCCAAACAAACATGGCCTCGAAATAAGGAAGCCGAGGAGGCCTATCATGATGCTATGCAGTCCCTTGTGCTTCACTATCAGGACATTGTGGAGCTGCTGATTATTCAGATGGACGGCCGCACCTTTGCCCAGCAGGCGTTTTATGAGCTGGCTGAAAAGTGTCATAAGGCCGCATGGAATATGTATCAGAAAAAACCACAATATGAACGAAAGAAGAATGTGATCCGATACACTGGCTATGGATGCCAGGTGAGAAATTGGGGTCAAAGAGACGAGTGGCAGCTGCAGGATGGAACAAAAGAAATACTCCGGGGTATTTCTCATTTTGAAACCGGCAATTATCGAACCTATCCCCTGGGAATTTCAGAATTATTGGGATATGGATATTCCTATGACAATGACCATGAGTTTCCTACCTGTGAGAAATTGACTCAGCTCAAGATGTTCAAAAACGGTCGGGTTGACTTTAAGTTCTCCTCTGAGTCCTATGCAGAGGAGTTCGAGCGGCTCTATCTTGGAACAGTCTGCTGAAGGAAGTGAGCAATCAGAATGAAATACGCACAGCAAGAAATTGTACTGTCACAAGAACAACGGAGAAATCTCAACGATAAGGTTATTTACTTAATTGACAGTGACAGTGCTGACGCGAGTGGCATTACCAAGGAGGATATTTATAATGCCTACACTGGCGATGGTGGCCTGCATGGCTTAAACCGCAGCGAGTATGAGAACTACCATGCGTATAGTGATGCCAAAAAAGAAATCGAAAATGGGCAGTTTTTCACACCGCCGCAGATCTGCCAACTGGTTATAGGCAGCCTCCGGCTGGGTAAATCCGATCTGATAGCAGATCTGACCTTTGGCATGGGAAACTTCTTTAATTTCCTGCCGACCGAGTCAAACGCCTATGGGTGCGAAATCGACCCAAAAGCATTTAAGGTGGCGCACTACCTATACCCCGAGGCCAACCTGGAATTAGAGGACATCCGCACATACAGACCGGAGCCTCGTTTTGATTATGTGGTGGGTAATCCGCCGTTTCATCTGCGGTGGTATACCGGGAACGGAGAAGTTCTCTCCCAGTTGTATTATTGTTTGAAGGCGGCGGAGCTGCTTAAACCCCTGGGAATATTGGCACTGGTCGTACCATGCTCCTTCCTGAGCGATACTTTTTCAGACAAGAGCATGATACAGGAAATGGAGCAGCAATTTAGTTTTCTCGGCCAAGTCGAATTGCCGGCAAGCGCATTTTCCCGGATGGGTGTGAGTAGCTTCCCGACGAAACTTCAGTTCTGGCAGAAAATAACTGAAAAGGATGGCTGGGAACCAAAAGCCTACTCCACGGAGATTCTGTTCACTCTGCCCGCTCTGTTTTCACCGGTAAAGGAAGCCACCCGGATTTATCAATCGATCCTTGCACAACCCAAGGAGGACTTGGAGAAAAATAAGTCCCATATCATTTTGGAGTTGGCCAGAGCCCGGGACGCAGATGCAAATTTTGTCTATACGACGATGAAACTTCTGTACCAAATCAAAGTACACCCCGCTGTCAAGGACCGGTATATGAAGTGCTGTGAATATCTGCACAGATTCTATACTCAGAAGCGCCCGGAAGGCATGGACTACAAGGAATGGGAGAAAAAACGGCTGACGGAGGCGAAGGTATTGGCATACCTTCGTAGTACACTCAAACGGCAAAATAAAAAGCCAGCCCTGGACGTGGTCAGGCTGGTCAAGCAAGACGATCAGTTCGTATACAAGGCCTACAGCGCCAAAGCCAGCCGCCAAATGTCACCGGATCAAAAGGAACCTATTCCCATCAATCAAGTGGTGCTGGATAACACTCCGGAGCGGTTTCCGGCCTTCGCCAGATTCCTGCGGCGCCGACGTCGGGAGTACGAAACGCAAAATCAGCCATTTCAAGACATGAAAGAGGATCCGGTCATTGCCACATGGCTGCAAGAATTTACGCTATGGGACAGTGAGAATGAGGAAGTAATCCAGCTCAATGACCTTCAGCGGCATGACATCAATCTCATCCTACAGAAACGGTATGGTCTGCTTCAATGGGAGCAAGGCAGCGGGAAAACTCTGGCGGCCATTGCCACCGGAATGTACCGGATGGAGCAGCAGCACCTTCATTCCACCTGGGTCATATCTTCCGCCATCTCAATCCGCAATAACTGGGATGTAGCGCTAAAAAACTACGGTCTACCCTATGTGTTTGTAGAGCGGCTTGCTGATCTGGAACACATTCGATCCGGTGACTTTGTGATCATGACACTCAATAAAATGGGCGAATATCGCAAACACATCAAGCGCTGGCTGAAGATGCGTGGTCGAAAAATCCAGTTTGTACTGGATGAGAGCGATGAAATCTCCAATCCCTCTACTGTAAGGGCCAAAGCAGCGCTGGATTGTTTCCGCCGCTGCCGTAGCAAACTGCTTACCACTGGTACCAGCACCCGTAATAACATATCGGAATTTGCTCCGCAGCTGGAACTGCTCTACAACAACTCCATCAATATGCTGTGTTGGTGTGATACCACCTATACCTATGACCGGGAAGATGGCTGCATTGAACCCCATTATGACAATCCCTACTATGGCAAGCCTATTCCCCCGTACAAGACAGGTTATGCACTGTTCTCGTCCTGCCATCTGCCAGAAAAAACAACGGTATTTGGTATCGGAGAGCGTACCCAGGACATCTACAATGCTGATGTGCTGGACGATATTCTGGCAAAGACGGTAATCACCAGGACTTTCGAGGAGATCACCGGGAAGGACATTCGCCGTATCCAACAGGTACCAGTCAATTTTGCGCTGGAGGAACGTGCGGTGTACCAGCAAGTCATGAAAGAGTTTGAGAAGATCTGGCGGAACTACTTTGCCTCAACTGGCAATGCGAGAAAGGACGCAGGACTAAAGTTGATGCAGCAGATTACGCTACTGCTCCGAGTCAGTGCTGCGCCAAATACTCTGTCTGAGTATGAAGGCGGAACCCCTGTAAAAATCATGAAGGCAGTGAAGATGGCTGCTCAATGGGATGACCAAATTGTTGCCATTGGTGTACGGCACAAGAATGTATTGGATGCTTATGTTGAGGCATTTCAAGAATACCTGCCTGACCGCCCATTGTTTGTAGTCACAGGCAGTACGACTTCCTTTGCCAAGCGGCGCGCGCTGCGCAGGACTTTGCGAGAGAGTGGTAATGGTGTTTTACTCTGTACCCAGCAAAGCCTCCCGTCCAGCGTTAACTTTGAGTACATCAACAAAATCATCATTCCGGAATTGCACTTCAACAACTCCGGTATGAGCCAGTTCTATATGCGCTTTATTCGCTACACTTCCACGGAGTTCAAGGATATTTACTTCCTGACCTATGCAGGAAGCCTGGAATCCAATTTGATGCAGATGGTGGTGGCCAAAGAAAAGATTAACCTATTCATGAAGGGCAAAGATGCTGACCTGGATGAAATCTACGAGCGGTTCGGCATCGACTATAACCTGATGGCCCTCCTTATGCGTCGAGAATTAGACAAAGAAGGCCACTTCCAAATCCGTTGGGGGGAGCAGATGATTGCTTGATGATACGTTATGTGAGGAGATGACACGATGGTAAACAAAAACACACCAGAAGATGCGCATATTCTCAAAAAAGCTCTCCAGCAAGTGATAGACCACGAACATTGTTCTGGGCAATCTCTCGAAACAATGTGTAAGGTCAGAGATTATCTGGCCAACCTTTGTGAAATCCCCAGCAGTAGACCCAGCAACATCCCGCTCACACTCGTTGACTTGAGGCAGATGAACGGGCAGACCGTATATTGCCTCGACTTGAATGAGGATGTGCGGGTAATTGCTTACCAAAAAGGTCTGATTCAAGTGACTGACGAGCGGGCCAACTACTGTGTTACGGGGTTAACCATTTATCGCACCAAGCCCGTTGAATTTGAAAATCTGATATAAAGGAGTGCTATTATGAATAAGGTTCGAATTTATCCCCAACTTGAATTGCTGAATACCTGGGCCATTGATCGTACACGATTCAATCCGGACGCCACTGAGCCGCCGCTCTGCCTGCGCTGCGGCCGCCCGCTCCATCCCGTTCTCTCTCGCAATGGGCACAGCCGGTATATTGATGTCCGCATCTGCGATGATTGCGATATGGATGAAACTTGGGGTGCTGCTATGGGAAGGACAAAATACTTTATAAACTGGGACGCGGTAACAGAGCACCGGCTAAAGGTTCCGGCGGACGACGATGCATGGATTATCAAGTCGATCTGTCCGTTCGACCAGATTTATCTGGAAACCTCTAAAGACGAGTTGGGGCACAAATCTCCCAGGACGGAGGTGGCCTACTCACGCTCGGACTACGATGGACAGAGGTGGTGGACGACCTGGTTTACGGCGCGTGAGGAGCTGAAGACACAGGAGCGGACCAAAGAGATTGACCAGTTTATGGAGTCCCTGTTTGCCTTGCCGGAGATGGCCTCGCTGGAAGCTATGCGCAAGATGTGCCGGGTATATGCTGCTCCCACATCGGAACGTACAGAGTTCAACCTCTTTTGTGATACTGACCACTTCCATGTTTGGCTGCGGCTGATTACACGGGAGCGGGACTACAACCTGTATGTCCATTTCTATGTGGACGAGAACAAAAGGTAGGTTGATTTCTACCTACATTCGGTTATAATAGAAGTAGAGGTGATTACCATGACAATTGATACGAACGCTGTCGTTTCTATGACCGAGGCGAATCGGAACTTTTCCAAGGTCACACGGCTGGCAGAGCAGAAGGGGCAGGCTGTGATTTTTAAGAACAACCGGCCCAAGTATATGCTCATTGATCTGGATGCATCCCCCATTGTGGATATGACGGACGATGAAAAGATTGACTTTGTCGCCGCCCGGATCTTGAAACGGTTTCAGCCGGCCTTTGAGGAACTGGCCAAATGATACAGTTTTCAAAGGACAAAGTTCTGTTGCTGCACAAACTGCTGGCAGAGGCAACCGGCGGAAGTATTGGCCTCCGGGATGAAGGGCTGCTGGAGTCTGCACTGGACGGCATTTACGCCACCTTTGGGGGGAAGGAACTCTATCCCACCAAAGAGGAAAAAGGTGCTCGTTTGGGTTATACCCTGATCTCCAACCACGCCTTTGTGGATGGCAACAAGCGCATCGGAATGTATGTGATGCTGACCTTCCTGGAGGTCAACGGAATCCGCTTAAACTGCAGCAACGAGGATGTCGTGGAGGCCGGCTTGGGCATTGCCGCCGGCAGCATGACTTATGAGCAGCTGCTACAATGGGTCTTAGAACATGAGGCATAATCCTCTTGCAACCGGGGTCGAGAGTAATCTCGGCCCCGGTTTTATTGTTGATTGTTATTTGACATCGCGAGTTTTATTTTATTCCCGTAATAACCATGTCTCGGAGCCATATTTTCCCGGAGTTTTTTGTGTCTACATTTTCCTTCGTGAGTGCACTTTCAAACTTTGCACGAGGTTATGTGTGGTTTGCGTTTCAAGTGCATTTTCGTTATAATTGGTTTATTGATAGATAGAGAAATGCGAGGTGAGCAGAATGGCACAGATACTTTTAGTTGAAGATGACGCAGCCGCTTCCGAGCTGATTCAACAATACACGGAAGTATTATGCGGTAAACATCAACTTACAATATTCTCCACCGCAACGGCAGCTCTCAACTGGTCGGACGAGCATTCTGTTGACTTGTTTATTTTGGATATTCAACTGCCGGATTACCGTGGAACTGAGCTCGGAAAGCAAATCCGCACGATACCCCGATACCGATTCACACCGATTCTCTTTACAACAGAATTGGCGGGGGAGGAGCTTTTGGCCTACCGTGAGATCAAATGCTATGAATTTTTAGTGAAGCCATTTACGCAGGAGCAGTTTACCAATGCCGTTTCTGCTGCTCTTGATTTGGGCAAACAAATGAGAAAAGCTGTTCCTGTCCTTCGGATCGAGCAAAAGCAATTTTTATTTGAATATGGATTGGAACAGATCCTATATATTGAGTCTTTCGGAAAAAAAGCCGTCATTCACAGCATATCACAAGGGAAGGAATTGAACGATCAGATTTCAGGTTACAGTCTGGTGCGGCTGCTGGAAATGGCCGGACCTGGAAACCTGATTCAATGCCATAAAAGTTTTTTGATCAATCCTATTTATATTACGAAAATTGACAAAGGTTCAAAAACACTGTGGCTGAAAAATTGCAAAGACACCATTCCGATTGGCGAAAAATATCAGCATAATTTGAAGGAACAGGCGACATGACAAGTATCGAATTATTTGTCCAGGTTTTTATGGATGGGGTATTATTGAACCTCTGCGTCTTAGGGGTACTTGGCCGACCCGAGCGGTACTCGGGTAGATTGCTACTGTTGAGCAATTTGGCAGTTTGTCTAATATCCCGTCTTGCGGGATACAGCATAGCCCCTCTGGACTATGTTGTACTTCCAGTAGACGGTTTTATCTTTTTCCTATTTTTCGCTCTGACTATGCTCCTTTTGAACAGTGTTTACTTTGATTCAAGGGAAGGGCATATTCTCTGGGGAACGGTCACACAATTTGGCTTATATCTGCTTTTGCGGGAAGTGTTGTTTGTTTCGCTTGGCCTGTTTGGACTAAGTACGGGATTTTGGCCAATTTATGGCGTGCGTATGCTTTCCCTTCTCCTTTGGGCGGCTCTGTGGAGTACGGGGATGCTCCATTGGATGAAAGATCAATTAGAGGAAGGCGACATACCGCTCTATATCGTTGTTGGGAACACCTTTCTTGTTTTGCTGATAATCTGGGGTGTATGGAAAACCCCCTTATTAAGAGATTATCTATGGTTCCCGATTATGGCAGCTATTTTGGCGCTGCTGGTGCTAGTGGATGGCGCAGTTCTCCTGTGGGATCAGAACCGCATTCAATTCCAACGCAGAGGCCGCCTATTGGAACAATATCTGCCTATGGTGGAAGAACTGGTGGAGTCTGTGCGAGCCCGCCAGCATGAATACAACAATCGTATGATGGCAGTATCAGCGGCAATGGTGACCTCGGAAACACTGGATGAGGCCAAAATCAAGGTTACTGAATTAGTCGGGCAGGTCAGCTTGGAGGCAACAGATCGAGAATTACTAAAGTGTGACAGCAAGGTGCTGTGCGGAATGCTGTTCGGTAAAGTCAAGCAAGCCCAACTGCATCGCATTCAACTTCAAATATCCATAACAGGCTCTTTTCTCCACCGTTCGCTATCGGAAAGTGATTGGGTGGATCTGCTGGGGATCTTGCTGGATAACGCTCTGGAGGCGTCGTCGGCTGGTGATCTTGTATTTCTTCAGGCAGCAGAAGAGGACGGTGCCCTCTGTCTCCTGGTGTCAAATCCCTGTCCCCCTATGTCCCGGACGGAAATGGCGCAGATGTTTCGCCGTGGATGGTCTACAAAAGCGGAACAGGGGCGGGGGTATGGGCTATTCAATGTCCGCAGAATGGTGGAGCAACACGGCGGAAAGATCATAGTAAAAAACGAGGAGAAGAATGGGCAGAACTATTTGACGATTGGTACACTGGTTTCCTAAAAGCAATTTACAGGGGTTTTAGAGGATTTCATTCCTCTAAAACCCCTGTTCGTTCCCGCGCCCTTGTGTTTGTTGATAAATGTGGATAAGATGAAGGCGAAGGGATGTGATATTATGCTACGGATGTTGAAGTTGGAGCTACAGAAAATTTACAAACCTGTGATTACCACCATTGCGATATTGTCTGTCTTGGCCTGCATCCTGACCTGTGTTCTTCAAAAAGACTATACTATTTATTTTCATATTGATGCCTGGGAGATTGGAACAGAATACTTTGGGCTTCTTTTCCCGCTGTTTGTAACGATACCAATATGCTGGCAACTCTACTATGAGCGGCGCAATCGTTTTCTGGTCTATACACTTCCACGGATTCCAAAGAAATCTTATCTTGTCATCAAATGGACTGCCTGTGCCCTGTCTGCATTTTTCATTCTATTGGTTCCCTATGTTTTATCGCTGCTCTGTGCGCTCTATGTGGTGGAGCCCCAATATTTGTTCCCGGCCCCTGAAAAATACAACCACTTTTTGCTTCCCCTATATGCACAGTATCCTATGGTTTATGGGCTACTCCTCTCTGCCTGGAAAGCCCTGCTGGGTGTGCTTACAATGACATTTGGATTTGTACTGGCCCTATTTTCCAAGAATATTTTTGTTGTCCTTACTGCTCCGTTCATTTATGTGATCCTGGACAACTTCTTTTGGTCAAGCCTGAGCATCACAAATGCCTTCGTTCACGGTTTCGAGCCGGGCGCGATGCAACCGAAATATGTTACCCCATTGACCTTTATTTCAGGCCCGATACAGATGTTCCTAATACTCACTCTGATTGTTCTCTTCTATACAAAGGTCAAAAAGAGAACAATCTATGTCCTGTAACCACGATGATACGGCGATATTGTGTACGGCTTGGAGCCGGACGGTTTCTTCTGCTGTGGGCATTTACACTGGCCTTTGGATTCAGCGGACGATCTTCCAGTGAAAGGTGCCTTTCAGCTCATGTGCTGGGCATATTAAACGACCAATACTACTTCATTTTTGCGGTTCTTCCTATTTTGCTGTTTTTCTGTGGAAGCGTTATGGAGGATGACGCAGAAATTGTAATTTTCCGCTATGGAACATACCGCCGCTATTTTGTGGCCAAATGGACAAGTCTTGGAATGCTGTGCAGCGGCCTGTGGCTGGGACAAATAGTGATTCTGTTTTTGACCGGCCTGGGCCTCCCAATTTCGGCGGACGGATGGGGCGGTTTCTCCAGCAGCAGTTTATTCCGCGATATTGCTGCTCTGCTGGCAACATACTTTTCCAGTCCTTGGGTGGCGTTGCTCTGTGCAGCGGTGTTTCTATTGATCGGTTATTGGCTGATCAGCCTGTTGGCTCTGTGGCTGGGGCATTTTCTTTCGCAATCTTATGCCATCAAAGTTTTGCTTGCTTTGTATGTTCTCGCCGTTTTCAGCATCAAGTTACCGATTATGTCCAGACCGCCCTTTTGTTACTGGACAGGGCTCAATCACTGGGTTTTATTGCTTCACAGTTTAACAGAAACTTGGCGGCTTCCTCTAACAGTTATCGTAACCGTTCTTTTTGTTGCAACGGTATCCTATACCATACGCAACGGCTGGCGTCACATCCCCTTTACACGGAAGCCCCCCTGTGGGCTGGCCGCCTATCACCGTCGTATTCTGTTCTCAAAAAGCAATACGCTCCTGCTGCTTGGATTGATTTTTTTGCTGGCCGGGTGGATCTGGTATTCTGGAGGTGCTCCTCAAGATGGGCGTGAATGGGTTTTCCGGTTGCTGGCGGGACACGGTATAGGCTACTTTTATCCGCTTGGATTTATGGCGCTGCTGTTAGCTGAGTTGTTTCCTTTATGGCCATTGGGCCGGATGCTCTCACAGGCAGCAAGTGAACATTCTGTATGCTTGGCTGTCCGGCTCAAGCGCCGGAAGGAGTTGTTGTGGCCGCTGCTCCGGGTTTCCGTGGAGTGGCTTGTCAGTTGGTGTGGCCTTTTATTGCTTGCCGAAGCTGTGCCAGTCCTTATGCTGGGCTTTGAGCTCCCTGTGGGGCTGATTTTGGAGGCGACAGGGCTCCGTTTTCTGGACATGGCAATTCAAGCCCTCGTAATCTGCCTTCTCCTGTGTTTGAGTGGGCAAGCAATCTTTGGATTTCTGTCGGTCATCCTGCTTCATAGCCTAAGTCTGTTGCCCATCCCGTGGCTTCCCGTTGGTTTGTCCAGTTTGCTTCGTCTGCATTTTGTGGAAACCGGCGGAGTAATACAACCTATTTGGGCTGCGCTTGAACTTGGTATTTGCAATTTGATCCTACTGTTTTGGCTCTATCATTATGGTGCCAGGCGGCTCTTTGAAAAAAGGGGAGGTTAATCATGAGTACGATCATTGAATTAGATCGAGTCAGTAAGGCTTTTTCACGGAGAACTATTTTGAATGATGTTACCCTCACCATAGAAGCCGGTAATTCTGTTGGAATTGTTGGCTCCAATGGAAGCGGAAAGTCGGTTCTGTTTCAAATCATCTGTGGTTTTCTCACCCCAGACAGCGGGACGGTGCGGGTGCGTGGTAATGTGTTGGGAAGCAACCGAGACTTTCCTGAAAATGTGGGTGTGCTTATCAACTCTCCTGGTTTTATTAGTTTGGATACCGGCTTACAGAACCTACGCTATCTGGCTGGGATTCGGGGTGTGATTGGAGAACGGGAGATCCGCAGGGCCATGAAAAAAGTCGGCCTTGACCCGGATGACCGCACCAAAGTAGAGCATTATTCCCTTGGCATGAAACAGAAATTGGGCTTGGCACAAGCCATTATGGAGGGGCAGGATATTCTAATTCTGGACGAACCTTTCAATGCCCTGGACTATAAGACTTATAACGATGTAAAAGAAATTATACGAACCCTCCAAGCGGAAGGGAAAACCATTTTAATGACTTCCCATAACTATGAGGATATCGAAACACTATGTAATGAAGTCTATGTACTTGAGGAAGGGCAACTTGGCACTCTGCCTGCGGATGAAATGAAGCGCCGTTTTCGTGGGTAGTTACAATATAATTGCTCATTTGTCAGTACTGTACTAACGGTGATATCTCATTCCGATAGGAATTGCGTCTCACTGTGAATCATTTATGCTATATAGTTGTTATGACATTTTACACGACAAAAAATGAGATATATCTTTTATCCGGGAATATATGGGACGGACAAGCTACACAGCTTGTTCGTCCTTTTTTATCGCTCCTGTTAGTGTCGCTTCTTGCGGGTCTTTGCCTTTTCCGACTGGTCGGAGCGGAGCGCAACATCCACACATCTGCTGATGTTCTGAAGTTTTGAAAGGTCGCTGCGGGTGCCTTTAGTTTGGTGTATTTCACTACCCTTATACTTTTGGGGGCGGCAAACTCTTTCTTCCATGCGGAGGTCGGCAGGGTTTTCACGCCCCCCAACAAGTGGGCATGGAGATAAAGGTTTGTCGCATTCCATAGGGTAAGCTCAGTGCGTCGGTTCGTCCGCAGCAAGGCACAGCGCACTCTCTTAATTGTGATGGAGGGATCACTTACGCTGGCATGGTCGGAGTGCCAAGCGGAAGGGCCGAGATTACCCCGGCCCCTCCGTTTGACATTCTGACCTAAATTCTAAAGCGCTTGATACAGTTCAAAAGCGTGACACACAGTTCCTGGTAGATGTCTTCATCAAAGACCCCGTTCACTACGGACTCTTTCGTAAGAAGGGGTTGATAAAGCGATAAAAGTCTTTCTTTTGCCTGCTGATCATCTGCCTGGGCGCGAATCAATAGTTCCTTAAAATCCATCCTCATCACCTCGTATCTTTTCACGGATTTTTCGGATAACTCGATAATAAGCAGCTGCAACACCTTTGTATCCCATACCGAGTTCTGAGGCCAATTCAGCAAAGGTTCGCTCGTCCAAAACATGAGCATAAAATATGTAGCGATCTCGTTGCTCAACTTGGAGAAGGGCCTGTTCAAGGTCGATTGACTCAAATTGTGTAGAAAACTTAAAATATACATCTTCTGTAATTAGGTCAGGAATCTCTTGCCAGGTATCCTCATAGTACTCATGACCATAAATCTTTTTTCTTTCGCGCAGCACATCGATCTTTCTTCGCTGAATCGCAGTTTTCAAATATCGAGTAAATTGGTTTTGCAGGATGTTAGATTCACCTTTTCCGCTGTTCCAAAACTTCATAGCGGTTCCTCCTATGTGCATCAAAGTTTTTAGAAAAACTTTGATGCTGGAGGACCGCGGCACCAAACGGAGTACCTGTTAAAGCGATTGAGTCTTTGCAACGGCGGCTGGTATGCCGCTTTTACATTTACTTTGCCAAGAAATCCGCTTATCGGAAGTTTATCGGCAGAAATAGGCCCAACCAGTATTATATGGGGGGCGAATTTATGTATTACATGGCGTCTCCCACTTCCGCCGCGAGTTTCTTCAATCCAGGAACCGGTGTGTCGTGGTGTAGGTAGATAGCGGATATTCTCGGCACATCTGGCAAATGCCATGCGTGCCATCCTCTCTGCCAATCACGCATCAACACACGGGTGGTATAGCAAGCAGGTTAGGAAGTTTACCTCCTGGTGCTGTATTGCCATACAATCTGTGCTTTACTTAGTTGACAAGAATTATGGGGATTTTTGTCGAAAAAAACTGGCGGTCTTGCTCCATCTTTGAGGAGTAAGACCGCCATCTGAAATGACATCTGCCATCACACGTATATTACCATTTCTACAGTATCTCATTTTATCCCCCTCTAACTTTCTATATTTTGTCGGAACAAAAAGAGATTTGCTAATAACTGTATTATAGAGGGAAGTTTTCACAAGGACTTCACAAAGTTATGTAAAATTTGAAGAACTACAGAATTTTGCGTAATGTGACCGTATAAATGCCTTTTAACGCATTCGGTCTACAACAGCCACGTATCCTCATTTTTCAAAGAGAAAACGGCGGCCTTGCTTTCGCAAAACCGCCGTCAGTCTGCTGTATTATGTCAGGGCGCATGGATGGCCAGCTGCCGAAACATCGGTTTTTTATTTACGCTGTTTGGGCAGTCCCTTACAAATCAATTGACTATTGAAAATCATTGATTAGCTTTTCGGCATATTCCTTGGTCATATTTCCAAGCCCGATTTGTTCATCGCAATAATCCCCAACCGCAGCTAGGCGTTCTTCTTCCGTGGGGAAACTTCCCAAATTGATTTCTTGCCCATTTTGATCAACGATTATTGCGTTATATGTCACATCAGAATCAAGGTTATTGATAGTTATGCTGACATTCGGATTACTTTCGCCGTCAATAGTCCGCGATACTAGTGCCCCGTTTTTGATTGCTTCCAATTCCTCCTTGGCTTGAGCAATGCACTGTTCGACCGTTTCCTGTGTCCATTCTACCCATTCGCCTTTTTCGTTCTTATATTTTGCACCGACAAGGCTTTGCCATACGGGTATCTGCTCTTCTAAATATTCCTTGTATTCTTCATAAGTCCAAAAAACAATATCCGGCTGGGGATATAACTGGTTATATTCATCTTCGGAAATCCAAGTTTCCCCGTTATCCGCACTGTATTCGGTGCCGTTTCCAATATTCCTGCTATATACTGCCGAGAGATCCACATAAACATTTTCACCACTTGCATCACTATTGGCAAAGGCAGTTGTGGCACCAACCACTAGAACTAAAGCCAACGCACAAGCGATGGTAGAAGTCTTTTTGAATTTCATAATTGCTTCAATCCTTTCTGAAATTGCATTTTTCCCGAAATGGCTGTATAAAGCGGACATACCACTTCTCCGTTCCTCCATTTTAATTAGCATTAGAGCATAGGAGGAACGGTTTTTTGCACCCATCATACGGATAACCCAGGCATCGCACGACAATTCCATGTCCCGATTGGCAAGGACATACATGACCCAAGCCAGCGGATTAAACCAATGGATGCAAAGTACAGCAGCAAAGAGGATTTTTGTGATTGCGTCAAAGCGCCGAATGTGAACATATTCATGGGACAGTACATACTTCAATGCTGCCTGGTCATTCCGGTCAAGATTTTTAGGTAACAGGATCACCGGATGCAGGATGCCATAGGTCAGCGGAGAGGAAATCAAATCGGAACTCCGTACCTGAATTGGGCGGATAATCTGGTGTGTAGTCAACCATTCTCGGATATACGGCGTATTGTCAGGAATAGACATTCTAAACTTTCGTATACTCCGCAGATAGGAGATGGAGAAATAGAGTGCCAACAGCAAGACGCCAACTAACCAGAGTATCTCAAAAGTGGAAATGTGACCTGTTGCAGGACTTGGAACATCTGCACCTGCATCATAGGATGGTAGAACCTCCCCCGGTAAGGGGGAACCGATATTTCTGGAGGGCAATTCTTGAACCACATCTGAAAAAACATCAAGGCCGATATGGGTGTTGAAAGGAAGCGGGATGGAGAACGGCAGGATCAAACGCAGTGCAGCAATTATCCATAAAACCAAAAAGGTTGTTTTGGGCAGGCGATGGATTGCCAATGCCCGGATCACCACAATGAATAAGATCAATACTCCTCCGGCCACGCTCATTTGAAATAGGCTCATGCGTTACCCTCCGTTTCTGCGCCCAACTGTAAAACCGCCGTCAGGCTACTGTATTGTGTTAGGGCGCATGGATGACCAGCCGCCGAAACAACGTTTTTTTATTATCCTGTGTTTCTTGGCAAGCCTGTTATGCTTAAAACTTAGTGTTGCCAAACAATCTCACCGTTATCAATTTTCTGCTGAATGTCGTTCCATTCTTCTGGGGTATATTCAAACATTTTCATACTGCTGCTTTCAGTCCCCACATTGCCTTCTACCAGGTCTAAGTCATCAGTATCCAAAATCTGGCCGCGAGTATCAGAGGGATCAATCATCTTCATGCCGTTAGATTGCGTCCCGACTTGTCCTTCCGTAAGATTGAACTGATCCAGATTTTTAACTTGGTCGGGGATACCCTCCGAATCAACAATCTTCATATTATCGGTTTCTGTCCCTGTATGCCCTTCTGTGAGGTTAAGATCATCCAGATCAAACTCCTGCCAAGCACCCGAAGATGTTGCAAAGGCAGTTGTTGCGCCGACTACCAAAACCAACGCAAAGGCGCAGGCTAAAATAGAAGTCTTTTTGAATTTCATAATTGCTTCAATCCTTTCTGAAATTGCAGTTTTCCCAAAATAGCTGTATAAAGCGGACATACCGTTTCTTCTTTCCTCCATGTTAATTAACATTAGTGCATAAGAGGAACGGTTTTTTGCACCCATCATACGGATGACCCAGGCATCGCATGACAATTCTACGTCCCGATTGGCAAGAACATACATGACCCAAACCAGCGGATTAAACCAATGGATACAAAGCACAGCAGCAAAGAAAAGTTTTGTAATTGCGTCAAAGCGCCGAATGTGGACATATTCATGGGTCAGTACATACTTCAATGCAACCTGGTCATTCCGATCAAGTTTTTTGGGCAAGAGGATCACCGGATGCAGGATGCCATAGGTCAGCGGAGAGGAAATAAAATCTGAACTCCGCACCGCAAGGGGTCTGGAAATTTGGTGTGCGGCCAACCAATTTTGGATATACGGTGTGTTGTCGGGAATAGACATTCTAAATTTCCGCATACTCCGCAGATAAGAGATGGAGAAGTAGAGCACTAACAACAGCGCACCAACCAGCCAAAGCATCACAAAGATGGAAATGTGTTCTGTTGCAGGACTTGGAACAGCCGTACCTATATCATAAGGCGGCGGACTATCCCCCGGTAAAGTAGAAGCGATATTTCCAGAGGGTAATTCTTGAACCACATCTGAAAAAACATCAAGGCCGATATGGGTGCTGAAAGGAAGCGGGATGGAAAACGGCAGGATCAAACGCAGTGCAGCAATTATCCATAAAACCAAAAAGGTTGTTTTGGGTAGGCGATGGATTGCCAATGCCCGGATCACCACAATGAATAAGACCAATACGCCTCCGGCCACGCTCATTTGAAATAGGCTCATGTGTTACCCTCCTATTCCAATTCAGCCACCATCCGGCGCAGATTTTCAATTTGCTCCCTGGATAACTTTTGATTGTCCAGCAAGGCGGCAAACAGCTTGTCGGGGGAGCCGTCAAACAACTTGCCGATCAACTCCTCTGCCTCCGCCTCTTGCACAACCTCTTTTGTAATCAGCGCATGGCACATGAAGTTTGGTTCGCTACGCTCAATGGCACCTTTCGCGATGCACTTTTTGATGACGGTGTAGGTGGTGTTCATGTTCCAGCCGATTTCCTCTTTGAGAATATCAGAAATTTGCTTTGCGGTTTTGTCACCTTCTTTCCATAGCACATCCATGACTTTTAGCTCGGAATCAAAGAGCTTAATTGCCATATTATCAAATCCTTTCCTCGGACTATTACAATAGTTTACGTTGTGATACTATCACAATAGTTTCCAATTGTCAACACTACTGCAATAGTGTAAATATAAACATTTTGTTAAAATCAGATTATTCAACAGGAGCATGGTTCTTCCTCTGCAGGGACAGATCACTCTGGTTTGGCGGGGCCCTGGGCCGTATATCCTTCCGGGTCCATGCCCAATTTTTTATCCGACATTTGCTGACCTTCTTTTATGGGGTTGAAAAAAGGCCAGGCCTCACGGCCCGGCCAGCAAAGATAATTCCCTCTTTCATTTTCGATTTGAAATCAGTACCACTTTTCCCAATCCAAGCCTTAAAAAAACGCCGCCTTTTCTTTGAAAAAGCAGCGTTTTAGTATAGGGTGGCTCGGTTTTCGATGTGATTCATAATGATACCTGTGTAGAAGAGCCTTACAGATCCGCAATATGTAGTTAAGTAATCCGATAGCCATTGCGCACCAGACTTTCAATAAAATCGAACCACTCCTCTATGGAGGTGAATGCCTTGTGGTTGTAGTCATTTTTGGGTTGCGTTGAAACGATTTTATCGATTTCCGAGTACCATATATACTTCTCTGCGGTGGCTCCCTCATCTTTCATCATCCGTTACCTCACCAATTTCTTCCAGCTCAATATTATAGTTTTATGTTTTAGCTTTATTCAATTACACACACAAAGCTCGATGATCGTTCAGGAGGAAATCAAAGTAACTCCAACGACTGAGCTCTACTCTTAATAACGATGGACGACTCCAATTTTGGACACTTGCCTCTAAATATTTTTCATGTTAAAGAACTGCTGTAATACAGTCGGTCAATAGGAGAGATTTTGTCAGACTTTTGACTCGACAAACCATACACCTTTCTCCAGCCAGAGATATGTTTCCTTTCCCTGAATGAGGCAGGTGTACCGATCCCCGACGCCGCCAACCCGCTGACAGGCAGCCCGTCGGACATCCAGGACCCGATCCACAGGGTATCTGTGTGCTTCATCAAATTCAATCACCAGCGGCCGCAGGTTTCCTTCTGTATCAAACCGTACCACAACAGGCACAAATCGCTTTTTTCGTTGTTCCATGACTCATCCTCCAAAGAAGCCAACCGGATGCACTGTATGGCCATCTTTTACATTGATGCGCCCTAAAAGCGGGTCAGTGTCCAGCAGCGCCCGGCGTATCGACATATACCCATAGCGCTGTCGCAAACAGTCTACAGCTGCATCGATTCGCTCCCACTTATCCCGCCTTTTATCATCGTCATACAGGGATAGTTGTACCGATCCTTGCACTTCCACTAAGCCGGCCCCCCGCAAGCCAATACTGCGAATGGGGCGTTCCCAACGGTAACTGCCACGCAACAACTCCATTCCGACCTCAGTCAATTCTTGGCTGGAGCAGGAGGGCACCTTTAATTTTCTTTGGCGGGTAATCGAGTACAGCTGGGTATCTCGAATAGAAATCTCTACCGTTGTGCAACGCGAGGACAATTCTCGCATTCTGGCACACACGCTCTCCGCTAAAAGATAAAGCATCAGTTTGACATCCGCTTCGTTTTCTAAATCCCGTGGCGTAGTAGCGCTGTTGCCAACACTCTTAATATTTGGAATATGGTCGGTGCGCTGAACCGGCGAAATATCCCGACCATTGGCAAAAGTGTGAAGGATAGCTCCCATCTTTCCCAGGCGCCTCACCAGCACATCGACTGGGCATTCCGCGAGCCGTCCAATCGTACTAATGCCAATAGCCCGTAATTTTTTGGAAGTTGCAGGCCCCACATAAAGCAGATCCTCTACCGGGAGTGGGTAGACAATCTCTTTGTAATTGCCTCGGCCAATATAGGTGATGGCATCAGGCTTTTTATAGTCGCTGCCCAGTTTGGCCGTGATCTTGTTGTCAGATACCCCTATGCTGGCCGTGATACCCAATTCAAATTTGATCCGCTCGCTGATTTCCTTTGCAATGCTCATTGGATCCCCAAACAGCCCGACGCTGCCGGTCACATCCAGCCAGTTCTCGTCCAACCCAAAGGGTTCAATCTGATCTGTGTAGTCTTCATAGATCTCATGTGCCATACGACTGAAGCGAATATACTCGTCCATATCGGGAGGAAGAACCACAAGAGAAGGACATTTCTGTTTGGCTTGCCAGATTGCCATACCTGTTTTGACTCCGTAAGGTTTGGCGATATAATTGGCGGTAAGGACTATGCCATGCCGCTCCTCCTGGCTGCCGCACACGGCTAGCGGCTTGTCACGAAGTTCCGGGTGACGCTGCATCTCTACTGCAGCGTAAAAACAGTTCATGTCGCAGTGCAAAATATGGCGCACCATAGCCCCTCACCTCCCAAACTTAATATTAGAACATTTGTTCGGATTTAGCAATAGGAGATTTGTGGAAAATGAGGTGGTGCTATTCACTGCTTCAAACTGTGTTATACTATATTTTGTGATGGTTTATCTAATTTGATATACGGAGGGCCCAAAAGAATGTGTGGACGGTATCAATTCACAGCAGAGCAGTGTGAGGAAATTCGGCAGATCGCCGACGCAATTCAGCGCAAGTATGGTAAGGAAAGTTGGGCACCTGGAGAAATCCGCCCTGCCAACTATGCCCCTGTTCTGGTGGCAGCGTCCGATTCTCCAGTACCTCAACTAATGAAGTGGGGCTATCAGTTGCCCAATACATTGGTCATCAATGCAAGGGCGGAAACTGCCGCTGAAAAGCCCCTGTTTAGAGAGAGTATCGGGACTCGACGGTGTTTGATTCCATCAACAGGCTTTTACGAGTGGGACATAAGTAAGCGGAAATACCTGTTTACTCTCCCGGAGGAGCCGGTTCTCTACATGGCCGGCTTGTATGACCGACGAGGTAGCGAAGACTGTTATTGTATTTTGACCACGGCGCCCAACGCTTCTATGCGGCCTATCCATGATCGGATGCCGCTGGTGATACCTCCGAGAAAAATGCAGGACTGGCTAATAGATGGTACAGCTGCACTATCCATGCTCTCGATGCAGCCTCCGGAACTGATGCGCCAATCTATGGAAACGCAAATTAGCCTATGGTAAATTCGCTTCCGGAAGCGTGTAACACTTTCAATGCTCGATTCAAAGAAGATCAGGTAGAGGAAAAAGAACAAGGGACTCTGGTTAATGCCAGAGCCCCTTTGTTATCCCTATTTGGGGGTATTCAACTTATAGCCAGTCCCAAACACAGTCTTAATATAAACGGGGTGCTTTGGATCTGGTTCTATTTTCTTCCGCAATCGAAAAATTGTATTGTCTACTGTATTTGAACCATAGGGAAATGTTTCGTTCCACGCGGCAGCGTAAAGTTCCTCGCGGGTAAATACCCGTCCTGGCGCCTTTGCCATACAGTAGAGCATGGCATATTCGCTGCGGTTGAGTTGGATCTCTTTTCCTGCAAAAAAAACTTGGTGGCACGATGGATAGATTTTGATTTCTCCGATGTTGACAGCAGGACGGTCGATAACAGGCATATCCACAATTTTGTAGTGCTTTTCCTGCAGTGCGCTCATGATGGATGCAAACGCGCTTCCGTCAGAATCAATGATTCGTATTACAATCACTTCCTCCATGCTGCCACCCCTCTTTGAGATCCACTTTTTTGTCTAAATTGATGTGTCCGGAATTACCAAAGCAAATCGTTATAAAAAACAAAAGGTTAATGAACGCCGCTATACCCTTTATAACGATGGAGTAGCGTCATTTTGGACACAGTTCAAAACTTTGATGGAAAATCTATGAAACAAAACTGCCACAAAATATAATCACCATCATTGTGGGTAGCCGAAAAAACTCTTGGCTGCCTTAATGCAGAAATTTTCAGATTTTCTTATGCTGGTCGAACCAAATGCTCTTTCGATTGTATATGTAAGTGAGAGGAGGTGCAGAGCGTGTGATAGACCAGTACATCCGCCAATACGGGAAACGCCTCTATGGCCTGTGCTTGACGCTCTGTGCCAACACACTGGAGGCTGACGATTTGTACCAGGACACCTGGCTACAGGTGGTGAAGAATTTTTCCAGCTATGACACGAGCCGTGATTTTGAACCTTGGCTCACCAAAATCTGCGTGAACCTATACCGGAACACCCTGCGGCGCCTCTCAAAAAGCCCATTTTTCCATTTTCGAACCAACGAAGAAAAGGATTTCCTGATCTGCTCCATACCCGCTCCGGAAAAGGTAGATTACCGACCGCTATATGAGGCAATCGATCATCTGCCGGAAAAAATCGGCTGGTCGTGATCCTCTATTATTTCGACGATATGGACATAACAGCAACTGCGCAGATTTTAGGGATTCCCAACGGAACCGTCAAATCACGGCTGGACAAAGCCAGGAAACTGCTCAAGGAGGCGCTTGGAAATGAAACAGATTTATGATTTTGAACAGCGCACGCCTCCGGTCCTCAACGAGCAAATGCTCCGGGCAGAACTGGAGCGGCGTAAACTGCGAATTCAGACCACCATCGCAGTTCTGGCAGGTTTTCTCTTGATGATTGCTGCTGTACTGCTGGGATACTCGGCTATCGACTGGTATCCTGTACTCTCTCTACTCTGTTTCGGATATATCATCACTGCGGCAACCGGTGGTGGTGTCATCGCCATCGTCTATTCTTGTAAAGGAGGTAAGACAGCATGAGTTCCATTGCGACTGTCCCTGTAATGATTGTACTGGTCCTCATCATTCTTCTGCCGTTTATCGTCGGCTTTTTCGTCTATCGTGACGCAAGACAGCGGAATATGAATGCCATTCTGTGGGCCTTCGTCGCAGCCCTGGCTCCCGCTTTTATCGGCCTCATTGTGTATCTCCTGGTTCGTGGAAACTACATGAACCTCAGATGCCCGCAGTGCAGCACGCCAGTCATGGAAACCTATGTGGTTTGTCCCAAGTGCGGCGCTAAACTTCGCCCCGCTTGCCCAAACTGCAAGACGCCGGTTGAGCCGGATTGGAAGGTCTGCCCCAAATGCACCACGCCGCTCCCAGAGTACCAGGCTGATATCCAGACGCCGGTGCGTCCCAAAGATCGGACCGGCTGGAAGATCCTTCTGGTGATCCTTTTGGTCCCGCTGCTGCTGATTCTGTTTGCTGTCTTCGGACTTATGGGGCTGAAAGCTGGCGGTTCCGTCAGTATGCAGGAACTGAGCAGGGACGAATACTACGCCGAGATGGAGAGTCTGTCACAAGGTGAAGCCATAGAAAAGGTGCAGGAATGGCTGGATGGTCTGAATCAAGAAGGAACTCGTGCTCACGCCCTGCGTTATGACTATTACAACGGCAGCAGCACTGAGTATTATTTCCTCGTCTACGTTCCTGGAGGCGGAGATTCCACTCACTCTGGCTTAGGCCAATCCACGAGTATTTTCGGAACAACATTGAAGTTGGAACTTGAGGAAACCGGCAATGACGGGACACTATTCAGCATCATGTCTACTGCAGAAAAGGTGCCGAATCTGAAGATCACCTTGGGCGGAAAGCGGATTCCTTGTGATGTGAATACCGTAGACTTTAACCCCACTGTGTACTATATCGTTCCTAATTATGATGAACTGGACCCCGAGGCTACAGATATCTTCATGCCGGAACGCATCTCCGTGGTTCGTATTATTGGAAATTCTAATGTGGGCCACGTGGAAATTCAGAATAACGATCAGGCGCTTGAGATTCTGGCTGGTATTGATAGTGCCCCCTATCTCGACCTGGAGCATGACATCTATGGAAACCCGGATGGAACCGGCGGTTATGACTTCAAGGATGGCTTTGAGATCCGGATTGAATACCAGACACATGACGAGCTGCTCAGCCATGCAGATATGATTACCTGCCTGGTATTTGAACAGGATGGTAGTTACTACCTAATTGACGACCGTCCGGACAACGGCCGTATTTTCCGCCAGGTTGATGAGGCATTCTACCAAGAATTAGAGTCCCTGTTTGAAGGTTCAACTTGATGTACCCTTGAAATATGCCGTGATAAAAAGGAGGGCTACGATGGAAGTTTTGCTAAATTTCTTGTTGAATTACATTACGCTCGGCGTTGCTGGCATTGCATTTGTTTTGATCCTGGCCGTATTATTCTGGAAAAGGAAAACTCTCTCTGGTAAAGACAAGGGATTTCTTATCGTTTTACTGGCCATCCTTGCTATCTACTTCGTATTCATCCTCATCGTAACCATTACATCCGGATCGATCCATCCTGCCGGTGGGCCAACTCCTATGAGGCCATAAAAAGACGATGACTATAATAGAAGATGTAGCCGGAAAAGTGACTGTATTGCTCCAGAAATACCAGTTTAATGCAAATACCCTTGCAAAGTATTTAGAAATTTCCTTGGCCCACGTCAATGACATTGCTCACGGTAAGACAGAATGCCTTTTAGAGCACCGAATCGTATCTGCGATTCTTTTTGAAAGACTGTGAACCCACTATTTAACAAGAAGTAGAACGGGCTAATTGCCCGTTCTACTTCTTATTTCATTGATTGGAAAAGTTGACGAGTATTGTATCTTGTTCTACATTCAATGCAGAATGGCGTAAAGTTTTAAGCATCATTGTTTCCTAATTGCACTCAGAGCGAACGGATGGAGTTCACATGAAAGGTTCTCGCAATGAAACCCCACCGAGTTTAGAAATCTGTTATTCGACGGAACCATTGTTGAGCAAGTTCTCTGCGTCTGCCTGTGTCATATTTCCCGCCGAAACTTGCTGCTCCAAGTATTCCTGCACAGCTTTTGTAGCAGCGTCGGCGGTATCAAAGTGGCCCAAATCTACTGTCGAACCGTCAGGTAAAGTAATGACTGTTGATCCGGGGGCAGACGCTGGTTCAGCGTTCCATGTTTCAGGGTCAAATGCGCCAGAAATGACACCACCGTTGGACAATTCCATAGCTTTAGTAAAGTGATACCCCTCTTTCATAAGTGCAAGCTGATCCTTCCAGCTTTCATACAGACTATCTACATCTTCCTGTGTCCATTCGCGACACACATAGCTGCCGTTATCATCTTTGTAATAGAAGGATTTATCCTTATTGTCCGCCAGCTTTTGAATTTGGTCTCGCTGTTGCTCCATCCAATCTTCAAATTCATCAATCTCCCAATACTCTAGTTGGGTATCGGATGGGCCACCTGGCAAACAGTTTTCATCTGCTATCACATCAGATGAAACTTGGGTGTTGATGTTCATAGGAGCAGATTGATCCTCTCCCGAATTACGCGGTATTTCTGGTGCCAGAGTGGCGTTTGCAGCACACGCGGATAGCATCAGGCAGGCAAGCAGAGCAAGTGATATGGATATAACCATACTTTTTTTCAGTGGTGTTTTCATAATATGACCTCCGTATTGGTGATTGCACATATTCCCCTGTGCAATGATAATCTACCATCTGTGTGTGGAGCACATATGAAACCAATATGGAAGCAAGTTTTATTTCCACATAGCAAGGGGATGACATCAGATCATCAAAAAGTAATAGTAAAACGCATTCCCAATGGTTTTTGCATGGGTTCCAGTGAGTAGGCAAGTTTCAAAGAATCTAAAACTGAGGCCACTATGTATAGCCCAAGACCATTACCTCCATCATTCTGGTTGCGGGCATAGTCGGGGCGATAAAATGGTTCAAATATATGTTTTAGATGCTCTGCCGGAATTGGCTCACATTCATTTTCGACTATCAATTTGTGGTCATCAATGCGGACAAAAATAGAGCTGCCGGGTAAGGTGTAGGCAACGGCATTGGAGAGAATATTTGAAAATGCTCTTGCAAATGTTTTAGGGGGCAAGGAAATTGTAAAGGTTTCAGAGAAATCCTCTTGAAAGGAAATTCCATTTGCCTGAGCAATCAAGCGATATTGTTTACACAGCCCTGATAAATAGCAGTCCACAGCTAATGTTTGTGGTTTTTCCGCCACCGTTGAGCCAAGTTTGGATGCGTCTAATACCTCTGAAATCATTTTGCTGAGTTGTTCTGTTCGTTCTTTGCACAGAGGTAGATATTCTTCATAATCGCCGTATTTACCGACTTTTAAGATCATATTTTCCAGCATGGCATTCAATGCTGTAACCGGAGTTTTCAGTTCATGGGATGCCGAGCGTAGAAAGTCAATTTTTTGCTTTTCAGCTTCACTAACTTTATCCTTTTCCTCTTGCAGATGTTCAATCGTACTCAATAAATTTTGATATAGTTGGTTGATTTGGTTGGCTAATATTCCGATCTCGTCGTTAGCGTCAGTCTTACACACCGCTTTGCGATCCAAAACAGCCATTTGACTTGTTGCGTCTAAAATACCCTTGAGGGGATTTGTTATTGCTTTTGAAAAAAAGTAGGCACATAAAAGTGAAACTACAATACAAATTGCTACGGTATAGGGTAGTGAGCGCAATATTGTGTGGGCTATTTCTGTATTTCTCGGAATGGCAGCAGTCGTAATTGCTGAGGACAGTCCATCAACATACGTTCCCTCTGATAAGACTGAGTTTTCTCCCATCATTGGGGCGAGAAGATAAATCGTTCCACTGGCAAGCAATGTTATCAGCAATAATAGCGCTAAGGTATAAATAAATATTTTAGGAAAGAGCTTTAACTTTTTCATGTTTCTACCTCGAATTTATACCCTATCCCTTTTACCGTAACAATACAATCAAGACGAAGTTTTCTGCGTAAGTTCTTAATGTATGTATCAATGGTACGATCAATAATAGGGTAATCGGCCCCCCATAGACTATCCAGCATTTGAGATCGGGTGAGCACTAAACCTTTGTGTTCGACCAAGAGCTTCAGCAAATCAATTTCTTTTGGGGTAATATCGATTTTTCCTTCGGGACCTTTAGCTGTGTATCCAGAGAAATCAACTGTCACATCCCCAAAAGTCATAGTATCCGGTGAAACCGTTTGTCCGCTTCGCCGCAGGAGGGCAGTAACCCGCCGCCCAAGTAAAACCATTGAGAACGGTTTTGTAATGTAGTCATCAGCCTGTTCATCGAAACTCGTAACCTGAGTATATTCATCACCGATTGCGGTCAGCATGAGGACCGGTACAGCGCTTTTTGTTCTTATCATATGCAATACAGCAAGTCCCGTTTTTTTAGGGAGCATAATATCCAGAATAACCAGATCAATGTTACTGCACTCAAAAAGCTGCAATGCTTCATCGCCATCATAGGCCGCGAACACTCGGTGTCCTAATGATTTCAGATATTCAGAAACCGCATCATTCGTTTGCCTATCATCTTCCACAATCATTATTACTGCCATAAAAACACCTCCTTATGCAGTCTACCATTTACTTATGGAGTGTATATGAAATCACACAAAACATTCCCTGCTCACACAATAATAGTAACTATGCCATCTAAATATTAAGAGGTTTTATATGCTTTTCTTCCATCAACGGGCTTTTCTGTGTTTTTGGCGATCAAGCAAACTCGTCTAAACCCATTCACTAAACAAAGCAGCGGTTTTGCCTCTGCAAAGTCGCTGCTTTGTTTATGCTGGTTGCCTCTGTGTCTATGCGTCTGCTCTATATTAACCTCATATTGCAATATTTATCTGTTTGCTTTTAGTATTACTCAATATTTTCTCATCAGCATATTAAAAATAACAATTCCTGCAATAACTTGAAACAGTAAATACGCGCCAAGATAGAGTACAATGATACGCGTATTGACAATAATATCCAGCGCTCCGAGAACACCAAAAACTAAAATAGAGAAAGAAATGATCAGTAGTCCTAAGGTGTACGCATATCTTCCGCTTCTATCTCTGATTTTTGTTTTTAACTCGTCATGCTGTTCAATTCGCTCATTTTCCAGACGTTCTTCATATCGTTCTCTATTTTTAGGGGAACTCCAATAAAAGTATTTGCATATTATCATAATTCCGGGGAAAATACCTGCACCAGCAAATCCCCACAAAATGCCCTCTAACTCTGTATCAATCAGTAACGCAACGGCTAGACAAGCTATGCCGAAAAGCACATAGAATATTCCGGTTATTAAATTACCTTTTTTCATTTTTCGAACTCCTTTCATAGATAAAGATTTCTTCAATCTGCTTACCAAAAAAATCTGAAATTTCAAAAGCTAATTCCAATGATGGATTATACTTTCCTGTTTCGATTGAACTAATGGTTTGTCTTGAAACACGAAGCAACTTTGCAAAATCATCTTGATTTAATCCTCGCTCCTTTCGCAACTGCTCAACTAGATTTTTCAAAAAACCACCTCCCGCTCTATGACAAGGTTCCTTTACATTCTCATTATATTCCAATGCCCCATTTTTGTCAAGGTTCCTTTACAATATGTCTATATGGATACCTGATTCTGCGCCTTTGGGTATGAACCAAATGCGGGCTATCAATAAACAAAGCAGCGACCTTGCCTCTGCAAAGTCGCTGCTTTGTTTATTTTGTTGCTTCTGCGTTTATGTGTCTGGCTGTGCGATAACTATACAATTTTTATTTGAACGGGCGTGGATATCTTATTTTTCCATATAACCCAACCATCAACAAGAGTAGGCCAATTGCTGTAATTGCAATCCCAAAACTGACATCTAACTTATATATGCTCGGAATGAAGAAAAGAACAATTCCTATACTCATAACTATGGAGCATATTGTGGTGATAAACTTTTGCCCTTTTTTATTATCTATCATATCCAGCAACACTTCATCAGTTTTTTCTTTGAGTTTATCATCGGGAATATGTTCACCAATAAACAATTCGTTTAGAGAAATTCCCAATATCTCGCACAGAGGAAGTAACAAAGATATGTCCGGCAACGATTTTCCGGTATCACATAGTTAAAAATATTGGTGTCATTTAATCAATTTTGCCGATAAAGCGGTAGAAGATTTCTACCTCCTGTTCCCGGCTTCC